>ERZ1023458.42-NODE-42-length-52341-cov-4.805378_pt1 | contig 52341 bp, 70 predicted proteins | sample MGYA00380527_ERZ1023458 | MGnify/ENA primary metagenome ERZ1023458 (study PRJEB33173, sample SAMEA4830409) | metagenome | study: EMG produced TPA metagenomics assembly of the PRJEB25223 data set...
TAATATAGAAATTGACGTTTTTTTAATCAATAATATTGATGTTCTAGACATTGTATTGTTATTTATACGTGTTTATAAGGTGCGACGTTTTGGCTTACTGTCGTCTGAAAGTCTAAATGATAATAGTAATCCAATTGCTGAGATAACTGTAGCAATGATAAACGTTACGTTAACACCATGAATAATACCAGTAATACCGTCTTGAGGTATTGCTGAAACTGACATTATAGTAATAAAGACTGCAGTACCAATAGCACCTGCCATTTGTCTGAATGTATTGTTCATGGCAGTACCATGTGCGATTAAATCATTTGGCAGTTGGTTAATCGCTAATGTCGTCATAGGCATCATAACCATGGCGATCGAAACCATTCTCAATGCATTAGAAGTAGCGAGATACGTAAATGTTGTATGCTCTGTTAACATTGTAAATGGTAATGTCGAAACAACTAGTACGAATAAGCCGATTCGAGCGAGCCATTTACCACCGAATTTATCGAATAAATAACCAGTTATTGGGTTCATCATACCCATAATAATTGCACCTGGTAATAATACTAAACCAGATTTTAAGGCTGAGTATTGTAGCATGTTTTGCATATAAAGTGGCAAGATAATATTTGTTGCAATAAGTACACCAAATACAAACATACTTAGTACCGTACCTAACGTATAAATACTGTAACTAAATACTCTGAACTCAAGCATAGGTTCTTTTAAGTTTAATTGACGACGGATAAATATAACGAGTGAAACGATACCAACAACAAGCGGTGCAATAAATTGTACGCTAGTCCAACCTGCTTCACCAACAGAACTGAAACTATATAGTAAGCCACCAAATCCTAATGTAGATAAGATAACTGAAGCAATATCTAATTTTGGATGTGTTGTTTCTGTAACGTTCTTCAATAGGAATATAGAAGCAATAATGATAATAATCGCGATAGGGAATACAACATAGAAGACACGTCTCCATGAGAGGTGTGCGACTAAGATACCTGATAAAGTAGGTCCGATAGCTGGAGCAAATGCGATAACAAGTCCAAACAGACCCATTGCAGTACCGCGTTTTTCTTTAGGGAAAGTTAAAAATAGTATTGTTTGCATTAACGGCATCATTATACCTGCGCCTGCTGCTTGTAAGACACGTCCGATTAATAGCATTGAAAAATCAATACCGACTGCACAAAGCAACGTACCTACTGCAAAAATACTCATTGCAGTTAAGAATAACTGCCTCGATGTAAAGCGTTCAATTAAAAATGCAGTTACAGGAATCATAATCCCGTTTACTAACATAAATATAGATTGTAACCATTGTACTGTACTTTCTGACACTTGGAGATCTTTCATTATTGGTGGTAATGCTGTTCCAAGTAAAGTTTGGTTTAAAATAGTTATAAAAGCCCCTGATAATAGAACGATAAACAGAGGTATTCTCTTTTCAACATGGAAATTTCCAGTTTCTGTCAATGTACTCACTTCTTTCTTAACAAATTACACATCTAAATATTATAGCACTTGAAACGTTGTAAATCTAAAAGTTGAACTTATTTTTTAAAATTTATCTGTGAGAAGTTTGAAATATTGTCATGAAAGGGATTTCTTATGTTGGGTATATAGCAATTTAGTTTTGTTATGCAGCAAAAAGTTGTATGGAAATATAAATGAGGGTGAGACATGATAGGTGTCTCATACCCTCGATTTAATTAAAAGTAGCTGAATTCATAGATTTTAAATTAAGGTGTATTACTTAAATGGTTTGGTCTCATTTTTAGAGGAGAAAAAGCATAATCGACGTTATCCCAATTTAGAAAATCCGCGAATTTTAAATAAGACGCTTTGAAAAATTGAGTTATTGTATCGATATCATGATGTTGTTGATATTCGATTAGATATTCCATTAATTGTTGATCAAAATAGCAATCTTTGGGAAATTGATGGTCAGTATCAAAAGGTTGATCTGCAAAAGGATACGGTAAAACAAAGAATGTCGGACCTTCAAACTGGTCATCACCAAACCAAAAGCCAAATTCAATCATTTCTTCATCAAAAGCCGCACGTTCAATGACCATGCTATCATTTTCAAATGGTGCTGATTTATCTTTGACGATAATACAAGAAATATCAAATGTTCCCCAAAATAGGCCAGGTTTAGATTTTCTTACTCTTAAGCCATTAATGAAATTTGCCTCAGCATGGTAAGCAAATTTCATCAATGCTAATGCCTCTGATGCAATTTTATCATCGTAATGATGATGTTCTACGTCATTTTCAAACGGTATCGGATTTGGTACTTCTTGTGGCAAAGTGTTAACTTTTAAATGAATATCTGATTGATTTAATAGTTTTTCAATTTCATTATAATAATATTGTATAGTTCTTCCATTTTTTAAGGCAATATCATGTACATGTTGGTCAATGACGATTTCAATATGGTGTTGCATCAGGTTAACGCTTAATGCAAATGTATGTGTTCCATAGCTTAACATACCAGTTGAAAAGCCTTGGACATCTATATTTAGCGTCACGTGTGACCATTGAGGTTCTTGATGACTTGCTTCTAATTTATATTTACCTAGAATCTGTGATAATAAATGTAGCGTATCTTTTTCATTTTCCCAATCCTTGAAATTCATATTATGAATACCACCTCATATATTATTTACTATAAATTTTATACCACAGATACTAAAGATAAAACACAATATAAAAATGCTTGTACCAAGTATATTCAAGTATCATTTGTTATAATGATAAAATGATATGAATATATGAACTAATCAAGTATGTGTTAATATGTAGTTCATAACAAAAACGAATGTGAACACAATGCTATTTTCTGAATAATCAAAATACAACTTGATATTGTTCTGTATATTGTAAAATTAATCACCGAAATAAGGAGAGTAACCAATGAATAAAGCAGATTTAATTGCTCCAGAAACATATAACATCGTTAGCGAAATTGAAAAATATGCAAATAATCCGTCAAAAAAAGCGATTATTTTTAATGATCAAACTGGTAATGAACGGGATATAACGTATAACCAACTAATAAAAAATGCAAACAAAGTTGGCCATATGTTTTTAAAATATGGTCTGAAAAAAGGTGATAAGTTATTAATCATGATGCCACGTGCGATTGAGACATATGAAGTATATTTAGCCGCATGGAAATTAGGTATTATTATTGTACCTAGTTCTGAAATGTTGCGTACTAAAGACTTACAATATCGTATAACACATGGTGAAATTAAGGCAGTTGTAGCCACAGGTGATAGCATCGAAGAGTTCAAAGGTGTTAAAGAATATGACTCATTACTTAAATTTATAGTTGGCAGCAAGGAAGATAATTGGATTAACGTTGAAGACGCGCAAACTGATGCCTCAGACGAGCTTGATACGGAAGCAACTTCAAGAGAAGATATTGCTTTATTATCGTATACTTCAGGAACAACAGGCAATCCAAAAGCAGTTGTCCACTCTCATGGTTGGGGATATGCGCATTTACAGATGGCTCCCAAACATTGGCTAAGTATAAATGAAGATGATATCGTATGGGCAACAGCAGCACCAGGCTGGCAAAAATGGGTATGGAGTCCATTTTTATCAATTATGGGTTCAGGCGCAACGGCATTTGTTTATAATGGTAAATTTAATGCTGAGAAATATCTTGAATTATTAGAAACGTATCAAATCAATGTGCTTTGCTGTACACCAACAGAATATCGTTTAATGGCAAAATCTCCTGATTTAACAAAATATAATTTGTCACATTTACATAGTGCTGTATCTGCTGGAGAACCATTAAATAAAGAAGTTGTTAATAAATTTCAACAAAACTTTAACTTAACTGTTAGAGATGGCTATGGTCAGACAGAGAGTACGTTGTTAATCGGTTTCTTAAAGGATACAAAAGGACGTCCTGGGTCAATGGGTAAAGCTATTCCAGGTAGTTATGTTACAGTAATCGATGAAGATGGTAATCCTGCGCAACCCAATGAAGTAGGGAATATTGCAGTGCCGTTAGACTTACCTGCATTATTTAAAGGCTATTATAAAGATGAAGCACGTACTGCGGATCCACAAGTTGGAGAATACTTTATTACTGGAGATTTAGCAAAAATGGATGAAGATGGTTACTTTTGGTTTGAAGGTAGAAGAGATGATATCATCATAAGTTCTGGCTATACCATAGGACCATTTGAAGTAGAAGATTCACTGACGAAACACCCGTATGTAAAAGAATGTGCAGTCGTAGCGAGTCCACATGAAATTAGAGGGAATATCGTCAAAGCGTTTGTCATCTTGCAAGATGATGTTACAGGTGATGAAACTATTGTTAAAGAATTACAAAATTTTGTTAAACAAGACGTAGCACCTTATAAATATCCAAGAGCGATTGAATTTGTAGAAGATTTACCTAAAACAAATTCAGGTAAGATTAGACGCATTGAATTAAGAGAAGCAGAAAAAGAAAAATATTTATAAATCAATGTTGATTCATTAGAAAGAAAGTGCCCATCATTATTATTGTCAGTATGATGGGCGCTTGTTTTGTGTGTGAGTAATGTTATATCAAAATAAAAACATGGAACGCTACCGTTCCATGTTTTTTAGTAAATATATGTATTATTGGAAACTTGCTCCGATTAAGGCAAATCCAATTGATACAACGATGTACGCAATTGCCCAAATAATTGAAGCTTTTTTAGACAAACGATTCGTTGCAAAGAGCATGATGCCAAATACATATGCGCTGATTAGTGTTTGTAAGTTAAGTGCGGCTAACATTTGGTTGCCTTTATCAAAGACATTTAAGCTTGCAATATTATAATCTGTAGGCGATAAACCAGCAATCCATTGAATTAATAAAATAATTAAACCTACGATGCCAGTAATTATAGTAAAACTTAATGTTGCAGAAAAGATAGGTTTTGCTGTTGCATCAGATTTCATTATCTTAGAAATAACTAAAAAGATTAAAAATGTAATACCAATACCGAAAATGCCACCAATTAAACCAGCGATGATGCCACCAATTAAACCAATCATTTGCATATTACCCATATCTTGAGCACTTGTACCTGCATCTTGATAAATTTCATTGTAATCAATTGACATAGCACCTACTGCAGTTGAGAGTGCAATGACTACGATTGCAATGATTAGTTTGAGTCCCCATTTAGGTTGTTCACGTAATTTTGAAAAATGTTGTGCGAATGGTAAGTTAGAATTTTCCATGAATCCCTTGCCCCCTATATATATTATTTTCCAAAGCATAACATTACCTACAATATTTTAAAACACTTTTAAGAAAAACTTTAAATAAAATTAAAAAAATAAAATCTTTTTGATTACTATTGACAACATTACAATATTGTTAGGTATATATTCATCGAAAAATATTGTATATAAAATAATGTTATGCATTATATTTTTTGTTGTGTGATTATGATAGTATCTAAAATGAATAATAATTTAAAGGAGTGTTTTAATATTGAAGAAAAAGTGGATGTGGATTATCGGTGTTATTGTCGTTATCGTATTAATTGCAATTGCATTAATTTTAAAGCAAGCGAATAGTAGCTCAGACAAAAAGGATGGTTATGATACATATAAAGTGGAGAAAGAAAGTCCGCTCAATTTAGAAGGTAAAGCTTCACCTAAATCAGTTAAAACATATAATAACAACAGTCAATTGGGAACGTATGTAAGTACACAAGTTGATGATGGTCAATCAGTTAAACAAGGTGACCCACTCATCAATTATGAAATTAATAATAATAAACGCCAACAATTAGTTGATAAAGTGGACAATGCAAAAGATGAAAATGAGAGAGCAGAAGCACAACAACAACTTAACCAATATGATCGTCAAGTGAACGACAGTATTTACGCTGCTTTTGACGGTAAAATTGATATTCAAAATAAAGAAAACGTTTCTGACGGAGAGCCTATTTTACAACTTGTTGCAGATGAACCACAAATTAAAGCAACTGTGACTGAATTTGATCTAGGGAAGATTAAAGAAGGTGACAAAGTAGACGTTAAAGTAACAAGTACTGGTAAAAAAGGTAAAGGCGAAATCAAGAAAATTTCAGAGTTGCCAAAAAGTTACGAAGAAAGTTTAAGTAAATCTGGAGGCGGAGCAGCAGCTGGTTCAGGTAGTGAGGAAGACGGCGGTGCTCAAGCTTCTAATCCAGTTTCTGACCCAAGCAGTGGTAGTGACTCAGATTCATCGAAATATACAATCGTAATTAGTGATATTGATATCCCTGTACGTGCAGGTTATTCCATGGAAGTTGAAGTGCCATTAGATGCCATTAAATTACCAAAATCAGTATTAACTAAAGACAATAATGTTTTTGTATTAGGTAAAAACAATAAAGTTGAAAAACGTGATATTAAAATTGATAAAGTAAACGGTGAAATTTTTGTAAAAGAGGGTCTGAAAAAAGGTGACAAATTAATTAAAAACCCTAAAAAATCTATGAATGATGGAGACAAAGTTGAGGTGTCATCATGATAGAACTTGTAGATATCAATAGACATTTCAAAAACGGCGATGAAGAAAATCACATTTTAAAAGACATCAATATCAATATTAAAGAAGGAGAATTCATAGCGATTATGGGGCCTTCGGGTTCTGGTAAAAGTACACTCATTAACATATTAGGGTTTATTGACCGAGGCTATGAAGGTGATTATTTGTTTAATAAGGAGAATTATAAAAAAAGTTCAGATAATGAATTGGCAGAAATTAGAAATAAAACAGTAGGATTCGTTTTCCAGAACTTTAAATTAATTCAAAACAATACGATATTGGAAAATGTGAGCATTCCATTAGTTTATGCAGGATTAGGGTCGCAAGCACGTAAAGAAAAAGTAATCAATACATTACATGATGTTGGACTATATGATAAAGAAAATTTAGTACCTAACAAATTATCAGGAGGGCAACAACAGCGTGTAGCCATTGCACGTGCTATCATCAATAACCCGAAATTTATCATTGCTGACGAACCTACAGGGGCACTTGATTCTAAAACGTCTGAAGATATTATTAATTTATTTATGAAATTAAATAAAGAACATCGCACAACGATGATTCTCGTAACACATGATCGCAAAGTAGCAGATAAGGCAGATCGCATTATTCATATACTAGATGGTCGTGTCCAAAGAGAAGAGGTGGTTGAATGAAGAATTTATCGAATATTATCTCCATTTCATTCAAATCCATTTTAAAGAATAAGCGTCGTAATATTTTTACTATGATTGGTATCATCATTGGTATTGCTGCAGTCATTACGATTATGTCTCTAGGTAATGGGTTTAAACAAACGGCATCAGAGCAATTTGAAGATACAGGTGCAGGCAAAGATTCTGCTACGGTTAACTATATGACGAGTAGTGGTGAAGGTGCGAAAGATAATCCTTTTAGCCAGCAAGATTTGGATATTGCTAAACAAGTAAATGGTGTTACAGATGCAAAAATCAAAGAAAGTGACGATCAAGGTTATTCTGCAAAAATGACGAATGCCCAGAAAAAAGGCGACGTCAGCATTTTAAAGAAAAAAGAAATGACTAGCCCAGAAAAAGGCAAAGGCTTTAATGAAGACGATAATGAACTGAACAAAAAAGTCGTTACAGTCGATAACAAAATTGCCAAAGATGTATTCAATAATGATGCGATAGGTAAAACATTATATATTGATGATCAAGGATTTGAAGTTGTAGGCATAGCAAACGACGCTATGAACCCATCAGCTGTTAATATGCCTGCAAATACATTTGATAGATATATGGGACAATTAACGCAAGATTTTCCATCACTCCAATTATCATTAGCAGATGGTGCTGACAAGAAAGAAGTCGCAGACAAAGTCGCTAAAGAATTGAATAAAAAAGGTTCAGGCGCAGGCGATGGTAACTATAGTTACACAGATATGGAAGAATTTATGAAAAATATTAATAAAGTATTTGATGGCATTACTTACTTTGTGGCTGCTGTTGCAGGTATTTCATTATTTATCGCCGGAATCGGTGTTATGAATGTGATGTATATTTCAGTAACAGAGCGTACAGAAGAAATTGCAATTCGTCGTGCATTTGGTGCGAAAGCGCGCGATATTGAGATCCAGTTCTTGGTAGAAAGTGTTGTACTATGTGTAATTGGCGGTATCATTGGTCTAATCATAGGTATACTTGTCGCAAGCTTGGTAGATGCAGTAACACCAGACTATATTAAGAGTGCGGTTAGTCTAAGCTCAGTACTCATTGCTGTAGGTGTTTCTACATTAATTGGTATCGTATTTGGTTGGATTCCAGCACGTTCAGCAGCTAAGAAAGAACTCATTGATATTATTAAGTAATATTTTAAAAAGATGTAAAAAGAGACATTATCTTTTATAAAATAGTTTCGTCATTTCATGCTATTCAAGTTGGCTAGAAAAGCGTAAACATTATGGCTCATGTATAAATATGACATGCAACAGGCTGGGACAAAAGAATTGTCTCAGCCTTTTATCCCATTCAACCCTAATTATCTTTGTTGGGTGGAACGATGTAGTCATTTTAAAAACAATTAACAGTTAATGGCTTTTAGTTATTACGCATTTAGATATACATTTAATTAAAAATAATAAAAATAAATATTTTTGAAAAATGTATTGTGTATTATATCGAGGTGTATTATGTTAATTTAGAAAGTGATTTAATGTAAAAGGTTAAGATTTTATCAAAAAATGAAATACAGGGGGTTATCATGGAGTATTTGCTTAATGTACAAAATTTAAACAAAACTTACGTTGATTCAGATTTTAATTTAAATCAAATTAATCTAACAATTGAACCCAATACAGTGGTAGGGCTTATTGGAAAAAACGGTTCTGGTAAATCTACGTTGATTAATACATTAGTGGGAAATCGCTTTGCAGATGCTGGGGACATTCAGTTTTTTGATACACAGATTTCTCGCGATGACTATGCGTATAAAGAACACTTAGGCGTTGTATTTGATGATCTTCGACTGCCTAATAAACTTAACGCAAAACAAATTAGTAAAGTGTTTTCTAATATTTATCGCACATGGGATGAACAACATTTTTTTGAAATGTTGGAGAATTTTGAATTACCGAAAGAACGTCAAATTAAGACTTTTTCTCGTGGTATGAGTATGAAAATTTCAATATCTATTGCTCTGTCTCATGATAGTAAACTTTTAATCCTAGACGAAGCTACGGCAGGGATGGATGTTTCGGGACGTGAAGAAGTATTAGAAATACTTGAAGATTTTGTTGATGAAGGTAACGGTATTTTAATTTCATCACATATTTCAGAAGATATAGAAACACTTGCAGATAAATTAGTATTTATGAAAAATGGGCGTATTTTATTACAAGAGCAGAAAGACACATTATTAAATGATTATGGCATTGTTTCGTTTGAAGTAGGGGAATTTGATGTTAATCACAGTAATGTTGTTGCTTATCGCATACATAAAGGAACAGGAAAAGCACTTGTAAACCAAAATAAAGATATAGAGTTAGCACAGCCATTAAAAAATATTGATGATGCCACAAAAATATTAATGAGAGGAGAATTAGCATGAAGGGTTACTTACTGAGTTATTATTTTACAAACCAAAAATCAATATATACATATTTATTGTTAAGTATTCCAATTTGTTTGTTTTTCTCTTTTACAAATCCAATAATGGCTAGTTTCATGCCTATGATATTTTTAGTTTCACCAGCAACAGATAATTTAAAAAATGAAAAAGACTCAAAGTGGATGTATTTTGTTTCTACATTACCCTATAGCAGAAACACTTATGTGAGTAGTCACTTTGCCTTTTATAGCTTATTAGCACTAACAGGCATGGTGGTGTCACTTGTGATTAATGCAATTGTTGCGGGTAGTATTGTAAGTGGAGTGAATTCAGCGTTGCTTGGTACAGGATTTATCGCGTTGTATTCGCTTATTTTCCCATTTACTTTTAAAATGGGCGCAGAAAAATCAAATGTCATATTTATGATTGTATCTATTATCGTAGTCATTTTATTCTTTGTTTATTATTTTATAGGTATGGCCATATTATCAAATACAGATAATTTTATGGGGGAAATGACTAAAAACCTATGGTATGGTGGTATTTTTGCATTGATTGGCTTAATCGTTATGGTGCTTTCATTTATTGCTTCTAAACAAGCATTTAAGTATAAAGAGTTATAATGAACAAAGCTTAACATACTGTCTATCTTGACAAACACGAATAATCGTTATATCTTATTAATATTAAAAGTTAAAAATTTAGGCATACTTTTCTATGTTTTTCTATATAATTAAAGCTTTAGCAAGTTGTTAATCAGTGTGTATTGGCAAATTGAAAAAGTGAATAAATAGTAGTGGAAATAAGAAATTGTACGTCTTAACGTAAAAAATATAAAATTAACATATTTTAAAATAAATGAATATATAATAGGTAGCAAAGCAAAACACTCATCATATGTGCGTTGTAATGAAGCCGACAATGATAATAAGTCAGTATCGATTTATTATTAATTGTCGGCTTTTTTCGTGGAAAATATAATTTTAAATTAAGTGTTTTATTACTATTATAAATTTAAATGTCGTAGTACAGAAGGTAAGGTGATAATCGTGATTGACGCGCATATTTTTATAACATTATTATTTTTAACTCTAATTATTTCAATTTTAAGTAGTCTCTTTTTCTTAATAAAAAAAATATCGCCTAAATATGCACGAATACATATTTATTTTGTAGCATTACCGGCAATTGTGGCTAACTTAGGTCTTATATTGTCACAGAAAAATATAGAGATAGGTATATGGCGGTCTGACGTATTATCTTGGCTCATGGTTGGTTTTGTCCTCGTTATTGGTGTGATCATCCAACGTTACTGTATTCGTTATTTAGCTGGTGATAAAAGCTATAAAAAATACTTCACTTTATTTACTTTTACGACTACCTTCGCATCATTTGCTTGGTTAACTGCGGATATGAGAATTATGGTGATCAGTTGGGGATGTACATTATTAGGACTTACGATTTTGATTAGTTTAACAAGCGCCTGGAAAGTTACACGTGAAGCAGCGAAGGTAACAGGTAGGTTATTCTTGTTAAGTTGGGTTGCGTTATTAAGTGCTGTTTTGTGGATTGGATTATCTACAGGTGAATGGCATTATTCTGTAGCTTTAAATGAAGCACATCTATCCATGCTTAACGGTTTGGCACAATTTGGTATTAATTTACTCATTGTACTAGCTGTTATGATTCCAGCGGCACAATGGCCCTTTCAACGTTGGTTAATCGAATCTGTAGCAGCACCTACACCAGTTTCTGCGATTATGCATGCTGGTATCGTTAATGCAGGTGGTATTATGTTAACCAGGTTTTCAAGCATTTTTAGTGGCGACATTGCATCTGTAATTTTATTAATTTTTGCAAGTGTCTCAGTATTACTAGGTGCAGGCATTAGTTTAGTCCATGTGGATTATAAAAGATTATTGGTGGGTTCTACGATAGGCCAAATGGGCTTTATGTTAATTCAGTGTGCATTAGGTGCATATATTCCTGCAATCATTCACTTGATTTTACATGGTTTATTCAAAGCGACTTTATTTTTACGCTCTGGATCGGCAGTGCGTCATTTTAGTGTACCGAGTCGTGCAAATGAAAGAATGTCATATGTATGGATAGTCAGTGGCCGTATTTTAGCGTTCCTGATTGGATTAGGCTTTTGGTTGAGTGCACCAGAAGAAAGTTATCGTCTAGTGAGCGGTCTTATCTTAGCGTGGTCCTTATCTGTCTCATGGACACAGTTAGTAGCTTTTGGTGAAGGCAATTTTGGCCGTGTTATAGGTATGACGATACTCATTGTTGTAGGTGCAGTTTATTTTGTGGTGCATCATTATTTTTCAGATGCTTTACATACTCTGACAATTCACAGCGTACAACCACCTACTTTTATCGTTATTGCCGTAGCAATCATTTTATTGTTGGGTAGTTTAATTAGTACCTGGGTAGCACGTCACCGGTCTTCTGTCGTATTTTCAATTCTGTATATGTGGATTGTTCGTTTAGGAGATGCAAAGGTTGAAACGGTTGAACGTCATCCTAATTATTTAAAATCTTATTTGTCAAAAGGAGGGCACTAAATGGGAAAGCATAAAGAAATGACAAACCAAAATCAGCACAAAGATGATATCGATCAAATAATTTCTAAAGCGAGTAGGGTTATCGTTCCTTTATCGCCTATTTCTGTGTTTGCCGCAAGAAACCCTTGGTCAAATTTGGAGCAATATGAATTTAAAGATGTAGCACAGTGGTTAGCAAATATCCGTGACGTAGATATCTATCCTACAATGTATATGTTTGAACAAGCATATCAGCGTGACGAAATTGATAAAGATATGATTGAATTTAAATTACAAAAATGGTTAAATCAATCGGTGATCTCGATAGAGAGACAGTTTGCTGAAAGTTATGCTAGAGCGATGTTAGATTTGTCTAATATAGTAGGTGTAACGCGTCATTCTGAAAATAAAAGACAAGTCAATCAACATAATGAAAAAATAAATTTAGACGATGAAACTAATACTGTGCCATTAGTAAGTACATATATTACGGATAAAAATGATAGACGGTTGATAGATGTTGTAGATTATCACGTTATTAAATGGTGCAAATTATATTTAGATGATGCGCAATCTGGATGGACGATGCCTAATAGAGAAAAGGGTTTATTCTTTGCATGGCAACGTTTGGTACAACATGATCCAGCATTGACCAAGCAACAACGTTCACGCTTGAAAACATTGCCAAATCAAGCTGAATCGCTCATTCATATGGTTTTACAAAAGCTGAGTATTGCTGAGTCACAGTATCAAACATATTTGGAAAATCATTTGCTATCATTACCTGGATGGGCTGGTATGATGCTATGGCAAGATGAACAAGCGTCTAATACTGATCAAATGTTATTGTCTTATTTAGCTATTCGTCTTGGTATAGAATGGGCCATTGTTGAACCTTATTTACCTGTGAATTCAGCAGAGAATGCAATAGCATATGAACGCGATGAATTTGCAGAACATTGGATGGCTATTGGTATGTTTACGACAGAACAATGGCAACAACTATCTAAATCTGAAAAAAACGCTTATATAGATTTTGCATTACAATTTGAAAAACAAGGTCGTAGACAAATTTTATTAACGGCTTGGGAAGCAACATACGAGCATCAATTGGAAGGTACTGTAACCACACACACACATAAAGATAATGAGCAAGAAAGACAAAAGCCACAAGTACAAATGGCATTTTGTATAGATGTACGCTCGGAACCTTTTCGACGTCAAATAGAAGCGGCTGGTGCATTTGAAACAATCGGTATTGCTGGATTTTTTGGTTTACCAATTGTCAAAGAAGCGTTGGGTCAATCACACAGTCATCCGTCTTTACCTGTGATGAACCTCCCGCAACATAAAATTAAAGAATACACACATGAACAAGAACCTACAACTTTTCGACAGCATCAACATATACTAAAATCGATTATGTATACATTTAAAAAAATGAAACAAAATGCTTTGCCGAGTCTACTATTGCCAGAATTAAGTGGCCCTTGGTTAACGCTTCAAATGTTTTCGCGAAGTTTCGCACCGAGACCAATAGGTCAATTGATACGAAAATTTTATGATAGTTGGTTACAAAAACCAAATGACACAGCGTTATCCTTAGATCATCGTAATATTCATGAAGAGGGTATACCAGTCGGTTTTACAAATGAAGAAAAAGTAGATTATGCGCAACAAGCATTGCGCTTAATGGGGTTAACTTTAGATTTTGCACCATTAATCGTATTGTGTGGGCATGGCAGTCAAAGTGCGAACAATCCATATGCTTCTTCACTTGACTGTGGTGCGTGTGGTGGTGCAGCGAGCGGGTTTAACGCGAAGGTTTTAGCACAGCTTTGTAACTTAGCAGAAGTTAGAACAGCGTTAAATGAGAGAGGTATTGTCATTCCAGAAGACACTGTCTTTGCGGCAGCAGAGCACCAAACATCTACCGATGAATTAAATTGGATATACTTACCAACAATGTCAAAATCTGCGCAAAATGCTTCGAATCAAATTCAAACTGCAATGTCTGATATTACTTATCGAGCAAATGCGCAACGATTGAAAGCATTACCAGACAATCATATCTTAAAACAAGATCCAATCAAAGAAGCACATCGTTTATCAAACGATTGGAGTGAGATTAGACCAGAATGGGGCTTAGCAAGAAACGCTTCATTTATTATAGGCCCACGTGATTTGACAAAAAACAGCGACTTAAAAGGGCGAGCATTTTTACACAATTATGATTGGGAACAAGATAGTGATGGCAGCCTCTTAGCGAATATCATTATAGGCCCAGCTACTGTGGCTCAATGGATTAATTTACAGTATTACGCCTCAACTGTCGCACCGCATTATTATGGTAGCGGTAGTAAAACAACACAGACAATTACGGCAGGTATAGGTGTTATGCAAGGTAATGCGAGTGATTTGTTGACGGGTCTACCTTGGCAATCTGTAATGTCGGCAGACAATAAAATGTATCATTCTCCTATTAGACTACTCATTGTCGTGCACGCGCCAAATGATTATATTAAACAGCTATTAAATGAACATCAGGATTTTTATCAAAAGGTACACAATGGATGGGTTAAATTGGCAAGTATTGATGAATTTGGTAATTGGCAACACTGGTCAGTTGATTAACTTAAAAAGCGCTGTTCCGATATGTTAATGGACAGAATAAGCAAATGATTTTTATATGATTTATCAAATTATTTTCTAGGTAATTGCGCATAACTATGGAGAAAAATATATAAAAATGATAATGTTAGCATTATTAAATAATACGACAATTAATTTTGATTCTATGGGAGATGCATTCGACATGAAAACAACTAAAGGTACCTATGAGTCTGAAATCAGTAAAGCAATTACACAATGGGAAAAAGACTTTCTTGGTCGTGGCTCACTGTCTGTGAAAACTGATATTTTGCGTGATATGATTATTGTTAGTTTACAAGGTGTGTTGACACAAGCTGAATATAAAGTTTGTGAGACACATGAAGGATTATTAACAATTAAACGTACTAGATCTAAACTTGTAGAATCCGGTATAGAAGCACTTGACGATATTGTTTTTTCAGTTACTGGTGAAGCAGTCAAAGGATTTCACACGGATTTAAGTTCTAAAACAGGTGAACGTGTCATGATATTTAAACTTTACAATAATCTTGAGCAAAAAATAGCAGAATAAAGAAAATTATTGATGAAAGTGATAACTAAAAACTGAGGAAATGCTTTATTTCATGGGATGTTTGTAGTAATATTACTTACTGAGTATTAAAGAATCATAATTTTAAATTATGGTTCTTTTTCTTTTGTCTTTTTTAAATTACATAATTTAAATTTAATTAAACGTAAAAATTATATAAACTATAATTAAAAATTGATAGTATAAAGTGGGTAATGATAATATGGGAATTTCTGATTATAATCATACAAGCTGTAGCATGCTTTCTATGTAAATGAAAGTAGATATATACCCAAAATGATACGTTTATTCGTTAGACAAATTTAAAATTTAGTCGGAAGTTGGATGTGTTTAACAGTTTAAATAATTATAATAGAATGAGAAGAGTCTTTGACTAAGGGAGGAAATATTATTGGATCAAATCAAAAGTATCATGTATTCCTTAATAGAACCTTTAACTAAACCAGAAACATATCAAACGCTAATTTCCAATCTTATTATGATTGTGATATATATCATAGTAGCGTGGATAGTATTGCGTTTTATTAATAAAGGAATAGAACAATTTTTCAAAATACAAAATAAAGGTAAAAAAGCGAATAAAAAACGTTCAGCAACATTAATATCATTAGTTCAAAATATCGTAGCGTATGTGGTATGGTTTGTAGTGTTAACAACCATTTTAAGCAAGTTTGGTATTAGTGTTGAAGGTATTATTGCAAGTGCTGGGGTTGTTGGTTTAGCTGTTGGTTTTGGTGCACAAACAGTTGTTAAAGATATTATCACTGGTTTCTTCATTATATTTGAAAATCAATTTGATGTAGGAGATTATGTTAAAATAAATAATGGTGGTACAACTGTTGCAGAAGGTACAGTTAAAGTCATCGGTTTAAGATCAACAAAAATAAATACCATTACAGGTGAATTAACGACATTACCAAATGGCAGTATGGGTGAGATTACAAATTATTCAGTGACTAATGGTGAAGCAATTGTCGAAATCCCAGTTTCAGTAGAGGAAGATATTGATCAAGTAGAAAATGTCTTAACAGACCATTTTCAATCTATACAAACAAATTATTATTTGTTTATCTCTACACCGCAAGTCATTGGTATCAATTCAATCAGTCGAGATGAAATTGTATTGAGTGTATCTGCTGAAACAATTCCGGGCGAAGGTGCTTCCGGAGCGCGTATTTTAAGAAAAGAAATATTTAAATTGTTTAAGCAAAAAGATATTAAAACACCTAAGCCGATGATGTTACAATATGATCCTAATCAACAAAATAATGCTTAAATATTCGGAGGAGTGACAGAATGACATCAAATTACGGTTTAAATGACATTGTAGAGATGAAAAAGCAACACGCCTGTGGGACGAATCGTTTTAAAATCATTCGTGTAGGGGCAGATATCCGAATAAAATGTGAAAATTGTCAAAGAAGCATTATGATTCCGCGACAAACATTTAATAAAAAACTGAAAAAAATATTAGTATCTCATCAAGATACTGAAAATAAGGAGAATGAATAAATGGCTCTAACAGCAGGTATCGTTGGGCTTCCAAACGTAGGGAAGTCAACACTTTTTAATGCAATTACTAAAGCGGGTGCGCTCGCAGCGAATTACCCATTTGCAACGATTGATCCTAACGTTGGGATTGTTGAAGTTCCAGATAGTAGATTAGATGTATTGACAGATATGGTACAACCAAAGAAAACAATTCCCACAACTTTTGAATTCACTGATATTGCAGGGATTGTTAAAGGGGCTTCAAAAGGTGAAGGATTAGGAAATAAATTCCTATCTCATATTCGTGAAGTTGATGCAATTTGCCAAGTCGTACGTGCATTCGATGATGATAATGTGACGCATGTCTCTGGTCGTGTTAATCCTATTGATGATATTGAAGTTATCAATATGGAACTTGTATTGGCGGATTTGGAATCAGTTGAAAAACGTCTACCAAAATTAGAAAAAATGGCAAGACAAAAAGATAAAGATGCGGTTAATGAAGTTCGCATTTTATCAAGAATTAAAGAAGCTTTAGAAGAAGGTAATCCAGTAAGAAGTTTAGAATTTACTGAAGAAGATCAAAAATACGTAAACCAAGCACAATTATTAACATCTAAAGAAATGTTATATATTGCTAATGTCGGAGAAGACGAAATTGGCGATGAAGATAATGAAAAAGTTCAAGCTATTCGTGAATATGCTGATAAAGAAAGTTCAGAAGTCATTGTCATCAGTGCTAAGATTGAAGAAGAAATTGCTACATTGGATGATGATGATAGAGCAATGTTCTTAGAAGATTTAGGCATTGAAGAGCCTGGTTTAGATCGTTTAATTCGCACAACTTATGACTTATTAGGTTTGGCAACTTACTTTACAGCGGGTGTGCAAGAAGTACGTGCATGGACATTCATTAAAGGCATGACAGCTCCACAATGTGCAGGGATTATTCATACTGACTTTGAACGTGGCTTCATACGTGCAGAAGTGACAAGCTATGATGATTATGTAGAGTTTAATGGTGAAAATGGTGCTAAAGAAGCTGGGAAACAAAGATTAGAAGGTAAAGAATATATCATGAAAGATGGAGACATCGTTCACTTTAGATTTAATGTATAAAATAAAAGCTTACGCGTTACTTAAATTGTAACGCGTAAGCTTTTTTCAGAAATTTGGAAAGTAAGTATGCCGGGAGTCTAGAATTCATAGAAATTTTTTCATTAAATTTAACTGGCAGAAGGTTAAAATTTTAACTATTTATATTAATTCTTGATGAATGAAATACATAAAAATATACGGTGATTCGAATATAGATTATAGGTAAAAGTGACATGACGTTGGTTGTGTTAAGTTTTACCTATCAAAATAATGTTACGAATGCTGCAATTAAAAACTTAAGATGTAAACCATGATGTGTCTACACCAGGCCCCGTATAATTGGCGTCGACATTTTGGTTTAATTCAGGTGAGGCATAGCTATCTGTATATTGCCATAACACATGTTCTTGTGTTGGTTGTTCTGGGTTATAGTTAGCGAGCCAATAGCCATCATATTGTCCCACTGATTCTGTAGCATGTTCTTTCATAAAGTTTTCATATGAATAAAATAAGATTTTTTTGTCTCCTGCAAGGCTATGCATTTTGTCATACCATGCAGTTGTACTTTCATCAGCGGTACCCGATGTCACAGTATTTTCTTCAAAATCATTAATATAAAAACTGGCTTTAGGTGCACGATTGTACAAGGTTTGTGCTTCATATCTGGCATCATCAGGATTTTCATACATACTATAAGAGTAAACACCAAAATCTAAGTTATATTTATCTAATAAATTTGAGTTATGCTCTAATGCCGCATCGACTTTTTCAGAACCATATTGTGCACGAATAATAATGAAATCATAATTTGCTTTTAAATCTTTGACTTGTTGCGCTGAAAGCTTACCTTGCCATTCAGAAATATCTAAGACACGTTCACCAGAAGTTGTTGTACTGGCGTTAGAACGAAAGGCACTTTCTTGAGTTTCATTATTTTTCTCTTCCGGATGTTTTTCAATATATTTTTGATAGCCATATCCCATTGTTCCTTTTTGATTTGCTGTATTTTCAGCTGCGTGTACAGTATTAAATGTTATTGTAGTGGCAAACAGGACACTCATGGACAGCAATCCTTTTTTAATAACTGAAGTCATATAAATCTCCTTTGATTAATTTTGAGTTATGTAAACACGCCCTATGATTGTATGATACAAATCAAGAACGTACATGATATGCTATTAGAATTAAAATGATTTATCAAGTTTATCTGGAATAACTTTTAAATTTATTTACAATCATTTTAAAATGAATATAATATGTAATTTTTTATATAAAGTATTGTATTAACTTGAAAGCTGTGGATGCTGAGTTGATAAAATGTTTCATATGAAACATGATGCAAAAATGTCATTTTGAACGTCTGATAATCATTGTAAAATGTAAAGCTCTGTGCTATAATTCTTGATTGTGAGTAATGAAAATTATTCCTTGCTTACCACAATGATGGTGAGCCGCATAGACCACAAGGAGGTGCAATTATAAAATGAGAACATATGAAGTTATGTACATCGTTCGTCCGAACATTGAAGAAGATGCTAAAAAAGCTGTCGTTGAACGTTTCAACGGTATCTTAGCTTCTCACGGATCAGAGGTTTTAGAAACTAAAGATTGGGGCAAACGTCGTTTAGCTTATGAAATTAATGATTTCAGTGAAGGTTACTACAACATCGTACGTATCCAAACTGAAGACAATGAAGCGACTGACGAATTCCAACGTTTAGCTAAAATCACAGACGATATCATCCGTTATATCGTAATTCGTGAAGACGAAGATAAGACAAGAAAATAATAAATGGGGGTCGTTTAAATGATAAATAGAGTTGTTTTAGTCGGTCGTTTAACGAAAGATCCAGAATATAGAACAACACCCTCAGGCGTGAGTGTTGCGACTTTTACTCTAGCAGTAAATCGTACGTTTACAAATGCGCAAGGGGAACGCGAAGCTGATTTCATTAACTGCGTTGTTTTTAGAAAACAAGCAGAAAATGTAAATAACTACTTATTCAAAGGTAGTCTAGCTGGCGTTGACGGTCGCATTCAATCACGTAGCTATGAAAACCAAGAAGGTCGTCGTATATTTGTAACTGAAGTTGTCTGCGATAGCGTTCAATTCCTTGAACCTAAAAACCAAAATCAGCGTCATGCTCAAGAAGGAAATAATAATTTCCAGAATTTTGGTGGACAACAATCCGGACAAAATACGTCATCTTATCAAAACAATAACAATAATAATAATTCATCAAACAATAATCAATCAGATAACCCATTTGCAAATGCAAACGGCCCTATTGATATTAGTGATGATGATTTACCATTCTAATTATAATGAACGCATAAAATTAAAAAACTATTAAAAGGAGGCAGTTACCATGGCAGGTGGACCAAGAAGAGGCGGACGTCGTCGTAAAAAAGTTTGTTATTTCACAGCAAACGGAATTACACACATCGACTATAAAGATACAGAATTATTAAAACGTTTTATCTCAGAACGCGGTAAAATTTTACCACGTCGTGTAACAGGTACTTCAGCTAAATATCAACGTATGTTGACATTAGCTATTAAACGTTCTCGTCATATGGCATTATTACCATATGTTAAAGAAGAACAATAATAGATATTGTATCTGAAAACCCCGTAGGCATATACCTACGGGGTTATTTTTGTGTGTTTTTATTTGTAAAAAAACAAAAATAATTCACTGTTATTAAAACTATCATCAATACAATATTAAACGTGTGATGTGTAACGATTGTTTTACTCACTTTAATCTTTCATAACTTTAATTTTCTTTTTTAAAATCCTAAAAATGGAACTATTGCGCTAATTGCTAAAAATAAAGGAATTGTTGTAGATAACGCAATGAATGATAAATATAAAACATAGTAAGTTTTATCGATTTTAAACTTAACAACCTTCATAAAAATATCCTTAAACTATTTTTGTTCTTCAAATCCACATATTAAGCAAATTAGAAATGCTACAAAAACTGCTGGTACAAATATTGATACTACTAAGAGTGGTATTGCCATCAGTAAATAGTTGTAATCGTATTTATACTTACCGAATTCCATAGAAACCTCCAATAGAATTTATATTACTTTTTCTTATAGTCGTCTATAGTCATGCCATCTTTTTCAATTTGTTTCTTGTTTGTTCTGATAAATAAAATAGTATTAATAACGATTGCCAAAGCTAATATTATAGAAACCGCTAAATTGCTAATACTAAAGTAATTTAATGTTAAAAGTATAATTAATAGGATTATATTAATTGTATGATGTACTGTCATTGCTTTACTCATTTGAACCTCTCCTTTCAACGTTGCTTAATTAAATTATTACTATGTAACTAACAATCTTAAAACAGGATGTACGAAAGACACGTAGTGGGTGGTGTTATTCTTTTATAACATCTTCTTTCTTATCCTTACGTCTAAACATCTTACTCAATAACTTTGATGTTTCCCGTTCAAATAAGCTTACTATTGCTACAATCATATCTATTATTTTGATTATGATTCCTATAAGTATATCCACAATGATGCTCCTTTATGTAAGTTATGGGTATTATTTATTGAATTTTTGTTTGATCGTTGAATTTTACAATCCATAAATTTGAAGAGGTGAACAAAACTTTTCCAGCATTTTGTTAATTTACGGGCTAATGCACTAAATTTGTGCATCTGTTTATTATTAGAATATGACTAGATAACCAAAAGACAAAAAGTCCTATTGCAATACGACAAAGTTAATAAATGCTATTATTACTCAAAAAAGTAACAGCTCAAGTTTATCAAAATACTATTCCAGAAAGTTGTTATCTATAGGGACATCTTGTTTGATCAGTAATATGGTTTTAAAGTAACTTATTTAAAATAACTTAAGTAGATTGCAATAATAACGAAAATTGCAGCAAAAATACTATGCGCTAATAAATTCCAATAGAATAACTTTTTAGTCATAGGTTTAAAATTGTTACGTTTTACTCTTTTATTATTTTCCAACGATATATAGATGCCCAAAAGTAAGCATAAATAGGTATAATGATGATTCCTAATATTATTGCAACAGGTAAGCTCATTGTTAATCACCTTTTTGTATAAGGATAGCATGGAAATATTTAATTGTTAACAATGTAAAAAAGGACATTAGTTCTTGGGACGATATTGTGTTATTACTGTTTAATGGATGTAGTGTTAGAGGTTTTATAAATGTTGGTGAGCTATCGTTCATACACAACAAAAAACTAATTTTTAAAGAGGTAAATAATAATTGAATATACGCAATATAAATTAAACAATGCTGATAAGATTAACTAAATATATCACTCTTTTTTGTGAAATTGTGCCAAATTGAAGGCGTATATTAGATATATTGTCTAAGAGTTATTGGATGCTTTGATTTAATATTTACACTACCTTAATTGAATTAAATATTAATTGTGCTAAGCTTATAAGGGGTGTTATTTATATAGTAATTTGAGAGAATTATTATATAAAAGGAGATTTAATATTGAATAAGCAAATTAAAAAAATATTAACTGCTAGTGTAGCTACTGCGATTTTATCTGGTCCTGTATATTTTACTATTGATTCTGGTAAAGCTAATGCTGAAACTATAAGTGAAATAGATAAAGAAATGTATCAAAGAAAAGAGATTGGTGATGCACTATTAAAAGAGATTGATAATAGTAAAAGTGATTTTAAAGATCCGGCAGTTGCTGAAAGGCTAAAAGGGCAAGTGAAAAATTATAGAGATGGTGTAGCTGAAAGAGGCAAAGCCACAATGACTGCAAAAGCAGGAGCCCAAGCAATTAGAGCTACTGTAAATAAAGTCGGTGAAAAGGCATGGAACAAATTGGTAAAGAAAATAGAAAATACAACTGGAACTAAACTCGTTATGTTCCATTATCAAAGTATCAATAAATTTTGTGATATTTTAACAGGGTTTGAAGGCAATTTAGCGGATGGCATAGCGAATGGGTTATCTAATAATTTTGGTTTTAATAAACAATTTGCATATGTCGTTGCTAGAGCGTTTATAGCAATTGTTTTGTAGGTTTTACATATGAGTAATAATAAAAAAATTTATCTAATATTTTTAGTAATAACATTTATAATTTATATTTCTTTGCCAATTATTTTTGATGATAATTCTTTTAATATACGTTTATTTGCCATATTCCCATTATTATTTTTTGGTGCATTTTTATTTTCTTCTAACTCTAATAATAAAAAGTAATGAAAATACTTCTGTTTAATATTTCTTTACACTAAGGGTTTAAATAGATATATAACCCACTCTATAGATTTGTGGAGTGGGTTTCTCTTAATGTTAATATTTAGCTTTTATATAATAAGAAATGAAGGTGTTTGTTATGCCTAAATCACAACAAGTAATATTAGCAATTTTATTAGTATTAATAGGTTTTAATATTTTCTTACCTATAATAGGAGCAATTTTTCAAATTGAAATTTTAGAGTTTGGTTCAATTTTTATAAAGATACTTGATAGTATAACTTTATTAATTGCAATCATATTTGTATACAGACAAATTAAACGTAAAGGTTTTTAAATAGAAGTATGTAACCCAATACTTCTGATATGAGGAGTGGTATGTAGGATAAACATCTATGTACTTGACCTATTTTTTTATATTTATATTCTGAATAAGATTAAATAAACTGAATTAAAGGTTGCTAGAAGTAAGTATTTTAGTCTATAAAATCAAGTCAATGAATAATTTGTATAGTGACTGGGGGATTATTTTTTTTAGTTTCTGTTTATATGGGAGATATGAATTTTTGGCCATCTTTGATTAATGGGTTAATAGGGTTTGTATATCTGTTATTGTAGAAGAAGGTTTAAAAAAGGTGGAAGTTTATGAAAAAAAAGATTTGAAAATTTTAAAGATTACTTTCTCTGGGTTAACAGCTATTTTATTTTATATTTCTGGATTATGGATTGTTAGTGCTTTCTTTGCTTTACTGTCATTGTATTTTATGGATGAAAAAAAGAAATAAGTTAATATGTATAATACAATTCTAAACACCAATACGTGCTGATGGAAGTTATTCATATTTACTAATATGTTAGTTTGTGGTTGGTTGTGAATTACATAAAATACAAGGAGAAGTCTATGTTTGTTATTGATAAAGAATTTATTATTAGAACTCTGAAAATATTTTTATTTAGTCTGAGTATAATGATCTTAACGATTGTAATTACATATAGTATCGATATGAATGTGGAAGCAATGATTAAAGGTATAGATAACGATATATCCAGTTCTGTTAAACAATCTTCAGGACTAAGTGCAGTTATTATATATATCGTAAATAATGGTTTTATAGTTCCATTACAAATGTTTTTGCTTTCACTAATACCTATTCAATTTTTATACTTTTTTAATTTGATATATAGTTCTATATTGCCAGGTATTGTGATTGGTATTTTATTAAAAATTGATTTTTATAAAGCTATAGCTAACATCATATCTGTATTTCCTCACACTACTCTAGAAATTTTAGGTTTCTGTATATTTGCAAGTGTATTGTTTCAGCTAAATAAATCAATTCGAAGTAAAATCAGAGAGCTATTTAATAAGAATAATAGTGAACGAACATCTGTTATAAAATCACTTTTTAGTACAATAAAAATCTATATATTTGCAGTGATACCAGTAATAATATTAGCAGCATTTTGTGAAGAATATTTAAGAGAGTTTTTATATTCGCTTCTCACAGGTATTTAATTAACCACTCATCAACAGAAGCGTTGGTGGGTGGTTTCGTATTATGTTTAAAAAATTTTATAGATCACAAAAATAAAATTTTGAAAAAGTGATAATTATGATTGAAAAGTTGAAATCTGTAGATGAAGCACCGATTGAACTTCTGTTGTTGGCAGACCCATCAAAAAATTTAATTTTAAATTATTTAAAAAATGGAGAATGCTTTGTATATAAAGAAAATAATGAGGCTTTAGGATGCTATGTATTACAAAAAATTAATCAAGATAAAATTGAATTAGTTAACATTGCAGTACTAGAATCTAAACAGAATATGGGGATTGGTAAAAAGTTACTAGCAAATGCTTTTGAATATGCCAAGAAGGATGGTTACAAAAATATCGAGGTTGGAACAGGTAATTCTAGTATAGGGCAAATTGCATTTTATCAAAAAATGGGTTTTAGAATGTGTAATATAGATGTAGGCTTTTATGATAGAAATTATAATGAAAAAATTTATGAAAATGGGATATTGTGTAGAGATATGATTCGTTTTATAAAGGAATTGTAAGTAGACTTTTAGAAAGAGCTCACAACTTTACAATTGAAATACAGACTATTTTATACACAATATAAATTTAATCGAGGGTGTGTTAGTATGAAATCATATTTAAAACAATATTTATGTGGACTTTTATATGAAATTTCTTAGAAAGGTGTTTGCAACTATCGCATCATTTATTGTAGATGTTATTGGAGGTAGCTTTTTTAGCTATGTAGCAGATATCGCTTTTTTGAATAAGATTTTTTACAAGAAAGATAATAAAACTAAAAAGAAGGACTGAATTCGCTATGACAATTTGGCTTTCAATTTTGGGAATGTGGTTTTGCATCGGAATTGCATTTTTAGCCATTTATTTAAATAAGAAAAACAATAAAAGTTAATGCGTAATGGAACACATAAATTTGAAAAATGAAAGGCTGTGTTTATTTGATTTTTGTATACATAATTTTATCAGCTATTTTACTTTATTATGCAATTAAATACGGTATTAGAGATGGTTTAATTGATCATGATGCTAATAAAGAAAAACTTATCTATTTAAATAAAAGTTCAAATTTATTTGAAGAAATTGGGGATTTATATAGTGCAGTGGCTAAAGAGGACAAATCTAAAGCTAAGAGCATATATGATAAGTCACTAGATGTATTATTGTCTAAAGTGGAACCTAATGAAAAGTACAATACTATGATCGAATTAAAAAAACAGATAATAAATTTGAAAGATGGATAAATTAATATTTGGAGATGAATAATATGGACGTACTAAAAATTATATTTTTAATTTTATCTGTGATTTCACTCGTGATTTTTATTGGTTATTCTATCTTTACTTTTTATTATATTTTAAGTAAAAAGAAAAATGAAATGTCTGATAATGAATATCAAGAAAAACTTAAAAAGGTAGGAATAACAAATATTATAATTCTTATTGTGATGGTTTTAGTTACTGTTGTTTACACTTTGATTCCCTGATTAATAATAAAAGGTTATAACTCAATTGATTTAATAAAGTTTGATACTAAGAATACGTAATATTAAGGAAAAAGGAATGATTTTGATAATAAGGGCAAATGTATGAAATGGCATTTACAGAAATATGCTAGTAAATGCCTTTGTAATAGGTTTTTAAACACTAATGATTTTTCATAAAATAGTAGCATATAAAAGAAGAATAATAATAGATATTGTATCTGGAAATCCCGTAGGCATATACCTACTGGGTTATTTTTGTGTGTTATATATTTTTGGAAAGGGCATTAAACTTTATTCAAATGTAAGAAATCACTAATTTTAAATAAGCATATTTTAAGTTTTTTAAGTGAACTTTATATAACTTTATTATTGTTGAAGTTAGCATAGTATGAATTTAGATTAATCGTCATCATCTAATAAATTAATCACATGTACAATGATTTCCCTTGTATCAACATTAAAAGATACATTATTTCCATAACTTAATGATTTAACTTTTATAGTATCATTTTCTAACTTCAAATATAGGGCAACATGTTGATAGTTTTCTAGAGTAACTAGTGTATCTTTATCACTGACTACATTATATGATCCTTTGCCATTAATTGTAACTGTCCAATTATTGAATTCCATCATACCATCCCCTTTTATATATTATTCATCTTTTTCTAATCCTAAAATAACCATTAACACAGCTGAAATGAGCATGAATGGTACAAAAATAGATGTTATTAAAAAACTACAAATCATGATTAGATAAAACTCATCAATTTTATATTTGCCAAATTTCATCATATCACTCCTCATAAAGTTATATTACTTCTTATTATAGTCATCTATCGTAACGCCATCTTTTTCAATTTTTTTCGTGCTTGCCCGTATTAATAAAATTGCATTAGCCATAAAAAATACTGCTAATATTAATGAAGTGGTAAATCCACCAATATTTGTATAATTAAAAATAATGAGTGTTATCATTAAAATGATATTAATTGTATGGTGTATAGCCATTCTCTTATTCATTTTCTCCACTCCTCAAATATTAATCCTCTGCTTTTTAACATTTGGAATCAACAATATGTAATTAACTATCTAGCATTATTGTATTTTGTCTCGAAATCCATTAATGCAATTGTATAATTCTTCCACCATGAATCCTTTTCGTAATATTCTAAAAGTACTTTTAATTCCAAAATACTATATGTAACTGTACAATCTGAAAATATCAAAGGATAAGAAAGTGTATGTCCTTCATACCAAAAGCCCATATCAACAATTAATCTATTCAAATTATGTCAACTCCTAGAATAATTTGGATGGATACAACATATATTTTATAAAAAGTATGTTAGCATTGAAATATTATTATAACAAAAAGGGGTATTTATATGTGGAATAATATTGATATAGTTGTTTCATTTATTATATTTGTAGGTGCGCTCATATTTGCTGTTTATTCATTTTACAATAATTCTATTACAGCAGGTATTGGTGCTTTAATTGTGACTACAGTAAATATCTATTACATGGTTCAAGCATTGAGAGACAAAAGAAAAGAAAGAGAAGATAATTACTAAGTGTAGGTATTGTATTAAATAATTATAGAGACATCTGGATAATTCAGCACATTATTAATAAATCAAATCAATATATAAGTTTATGTAATACGAGTGAGGTATTTTTTAAAAAATATTTGTTCAACAGGAGTGAGAAAATTGAAAAATAATATGGATACGAGTTTTATAATTGCTAATTTTATGAATGTAATTTTGGTACTATTATTTGCTTTTGGTGCTTTTAATTACCTTAATAGTTTTTTAACAGCTATTTTTGCAATAATAACTGTTTTAAATGCAGGTTTTTTACTTTATAAAAGTATCGAAATTCCAAAGAAAAATAACCATTAAAAGCCTTAACTAAAGTGTTTTCTACACTATATAATCCACTAACAGAAATTTAAAAAACATAAATATTAATCTTAAGTATTTTAAAATGAATGTTCATATAGCATTTTGGAGGAATTTTATGAATCATGAAAATAATAAGAAAAAATATCAGAAAATAGAAGTTATAGCAAACACATTAGGCATAGCAGCTTTGATATTAGTATTTGCCTCATTGATTCTAGCTTTGATCTTTGAATGGAAATTTCTAGACTATGTTGTTAACGGGTCTGGCGTACTTATTATACTAAGCTTAATCATAGGTGCGATACCACACGTTATGGAAAAAAATATCAAGATAATCCTTTTTGATATTCTCTTTATCGTAATAATAGCGATTATATTTTATAATTTATAAGGGGGTTATGCATGAAATTCATCACTAAAATTGTAAGATGAAATCAAGTAAATGTTAAAATATACAAATTTAAGATTTACTTTAGCGTCACGTAGTTTTATAATTAGTTTTGCATGCCCACGGGTGTGCGAAAATGAGGAGATGGGTTTTCTGTGTGCCCTTGGGCATGCAGAAGATTCATAACTCCCGTTATAAGGCCCCTTTTATTAGGGGTCTTTTTGTGTTTAAAAACATTGATTACTATTTACGTAAATAAAGTAATTGTGGTATTGTATTTTCATGTTGGTTATCGTAATATTCATGTGTTTGAAAATATACAAATAAAAAGGAGTTTATGCATATGAGTTTTATAATAATGATCATTGTAGGTGGCCTAATCGGTTGGATTGCAGGCGCTATCGTAGGTAAAGATATCCCGGGAGGTATCATTGGTAATATTGTTGCTGGTCTAATTGGTTCTGCGATTGGTAGTAGATTGCTTGGTACTTGGGGCCCAGTATGGGGCGGTGTACCAATTTTCCCAGCATTGATTGGGTCAATTGTATTTATATTTATCGCTTCACTTATTATTAGTGCGCTAAGAAAAAAATAATTAAGATAAATCGACTTACAAAAAGTTAGAAAAAATTTTTATTATAACGGGTAGAAATTATGATCTTTTTTGTAAAAATATTACGATAATCAACAACCATCTCTCAATGATAATATAAAGGTGGTTTAGTATGATAAACATTATTTCAGCTATTGGTTCTATTGGAACTTTTATAATGGCGCTATTTTATTTTGTTTCAGTTTCAATACAACTATACCAAATGAAAATAAGTTTTATTCCTGCGCTGGGATTTAATCAAATCTTACTTTCTTTAGACAAAGATAATCAATTACAAATGATTAATACAAGTTCTGATTCTGTTGAACATCAAGATTATTTAAAATTGTTTAATCTAGGTGGCGGGGCAGCAAAAGATATTGAGATTGAAATAATTCTTAATGAAGATAACGTAATTCAAAAGAAATATGTAAGTATATTACCAAGTAAAGAAGGTTATTTATTACCAATTAATAAAGACGTTTTTGATGAATTGCAAAGTACAATTCAAAATAATGGTTATGAATCTAATTTAAATATTAGAATTAATTATTACCATAACGTTAGTAGAAAAGTAAAAACAATTATGCTCAATGGTAAATTAGATAGATTTAATACGTATGATGAAAAAGAACTTTATGAATTACAATTTATTAATAAATAATACACTTTGTGCTTTGTGCATATATATATAATTATTTTTATGAAAAACACTCATTAGATAACTTTAAGGTTATGGTGAGTGTTTTTGTTATGTTTTATGACATAGATTTGCTGAAGATTTGCTTTAAATATACAATGAACCTGAGGTGAAGCGATATGATCAGACAAGCACGACAATCAGACTTACAATCGATTTTAACTATATATAATCATGCAATATTAAATACGACTGCAGTTTATACATATGAGCCAGTAACTATTGAAGAAAGAGAAACTTGGTTTCATAAAAAATTAGAGCAAGACGAACCCATTTTTGTATATTTAAAAGATGACAAAGTTGTTGGATTCGCAACATATGGATCGTTTAGAAATTGGCCAGCGTATCAACATACTGTAGAACATTCGATTTATGTTGACCCAGGAACGAGAAATGAGGGTGTAGCTTCTCAACTGTTAGTTAAATTAATTGAAGAAATTAAAAACAGAAATTATAAGACTATTGTTGCAGGTATTGATGCATCAAATACTGCTAGCATTAAATTACATGAAAAATATGGTTTTGAACTTTGTGGAAATATAAAAAGTGTCGGTTACAAATTTAGCAAATGGTTGGACTTAGCTTTTTATCAATTGATATTGAAATAATTATGTTTAAAGCCAAACGAGGGTATTTTAAATAAGTAATTAATTTATTATAGAAATAGAACCAAAGCCAGGTATTTGATAGATCATTTAAACCATTTAGTATTCCTGTTGAAATATTCTGCGATACACTACAGTATCAATGCCAATTAGCTAAACAAATCATCTACGGTAGTATCGAGTATTGATGCTAGTTTAAATGCTAAAGATAATGATGGGTCGTATTTATTGTTTTCAATCGCGTTAATGGTTTGTCTCGAAACGCCAAGTGCTTGACTAAGTTTTATTTGAGAAATGGCTTTTTGTTTGCGATAAAGTTTAATTTTGTTTTTCATTAAATCACCCTTTTAGGTATATTTACGTTTTACATAAAAATAGTTCATCATCGTTAATATAAAAATAATGATGAGCATTGATAACTCTGGATAAGTTGAAAAAAAGCTGTGATTAAAGTTCCATACATTAATTAGACGCATGATAAATGTTAAGAGTAGGGCGTGTATTGTCCAAACGCAAGTTCTAGCGAGTACTTCTGTGAATATTTTACTTTGTCTTTCGTCATATTGTTTATTAGCTTGGTCAGATATTTCTGAAGGTAAAAATTTATGAGATAGTATCGTCCAGGTGACCGTAAATAATAAAACGACAATAAAAATGATGAACAATTTCATAGTAAAGCCTCCATGAATAGAAAATTTTTCATTTTCAATATAGAAAACATGCTATAAAATGTCAAATGTCTTTGACATTTTTGAATTGAAAACATAAGTGGTGGTTAGTTTAATGTATGGAAAGGGTATGGATAAATAAATAATATTACCTTTTCATAAGAGATTTTTGTTTTTATGTAATGGATACGGTTTGAAGATCTTATTAATATGACTTGGGGTGATTGTGATGGCTGTGTTTGCGTTGTTATTTCATTTAGTCTGTTTAATTATTGTTTTAATCGCAGGTTTTAAAGCATTAAAAGAGTTCAGAAAACCTATGAATCAACGTGATCAAAGAAAAATAGATTCCATCTTAGTACTTGTGTTAGTGGTGGCTTTGATTGCGATACTGTCTAGTGTTTTTACAGATATTTAATAAAATGTCGTTGCTCAAATGAGTGACGACATTTTAATTTTGGTTTGGAAAGGTAAAGCATCGTTAATATGAAGTATAAAATAATATTTCATTTTGTAATTAATTCAATATTAATATAGAATGAATTCAAGAAGTTTTGTAAATGAAATTTTTTGTCACCTAATAGTAACCGTATGAATATTTTATTTAAGGAGATGTCGTTATGAAGTTTAGATTTAGTGTTTCATTGTTATTAGTATCGAGCTTGCTACTGTCACAAACTGCAATTGCAGCACAAGAAAATAAAAACACGCAAGATACGAAGAAAAATGATACACAAAACAAAGAAAATACGAGCAAGGCCATTAATTATGAAAAAGCTCAAAAAATGAGTCCACAGCAATTGAAAAATGCGTTAACACCAGGAGATTTAAAGTTACATAATAAAGATGGTGAGCGTCAAAATACTGAAATGAGAAGTTTTTCGGCAAATCGAGCGTATCAAGATGTAAATACATACATAGCAAATAATAATATAAAACCAGCTAAAATCGTACAAGATTCCAGAATGAATAACTTACCAAAGTATAATTATAAATCTGGTAAATATATTGGTGTAGTAATACATGAAACTGCAAATCCGAACAGTACAATCGATGGTGAAGTAAATTACATGTACAACAATTATAATAGTGCGTTTGTGCATGCGTATGCGGGTAGTGATAAAATTGTTCAAACTGCACCAAGTCAATATTTAGCTTGGGGCGCAGGTGCTAATGCCAATCCATATTTTTATCAAATTGAATTAACAAGATCTAACACATTTGATGGGTTCGCCAGATCTGTTAATAACCAAGCATATTTAACTGCAAAAATGTTGAAAGCCAATGGGCTACAGCCATCGCTTGCTGACAATAATCAAGGAACAGGAACAATCATAAGTCACAATGCGGTAAGCCAATATTGGGGTGGTTCAGATCATTCAGATCCGGTTGGCTATTTCGGACAATGGGGATATAATATGAACCAGTTTTACAGTTTAGTACAGAAACACTATAAATCTCTATCAGGTGGAGGTAGTGACGGAGCAATTACTGGCAGCACATATAAAGTATCAAAAGGTGATACGCTGTATAGCATTTCGAGAAGAAGTGGCGTTGCAATAGATAATATTAAGAAATGGAATAAATTAACGAGCAACACGCTTTCTGTAGGGCAAGTACTAAAGTTGAAAAATCCTAGCACACCAAGTGATTCCATTACTGGCGATTCACACAAAGTGGTTGAGGGAGACACACTTTATAATATTTCAAAACGAAGTAAAGTTAGTGTGGCAAACATAAAAAAATGGAACCAATAAAAGGCGACTAATATTAGTAAAGGACAAATTTTATATCTAGTTAAGACAAAAAAAAAAAAAAAAGGTGATACATTATACAGTGTCGCTAAAAATCAAGGTACCACTGTAGATAAAATTAAAAAGGATAACAAGTTGAGTTCTAATAGTTTAAAAGTTGGGCAAATTCTAAAAATAAAATAGAAGTGTTGCATAGAACGAGCATCGTCTAACTAGGCGATGCTCGTTTTTTAATAAATTAAAAATTAATTTTTATGAATATAATTGTGAGCGTCATAATTTCGTGTTACTTTAATAATATAAAATTATGGGTGGGAATAGATAATGAAAAAGTTCAGTTTAATACTGTCATTATTATTTTTATCAGTGATTCTGACAGCATGCGGTAACAATGAAGAAAGCAACAATGACGTTGAGCAAAGCAGTGATACAAACAAACAGGATGAAGATAAAAATCAACTTGAGGAACGTCAATCTACAGAACAAAGTGAAGTGAAAACGGATCAGTCATTACATAAAGATTCATCGGCTGAAAATGACAAAAGTAAAGACCCAACGTCTAAAAACGATAATGCTTCAAAAATGAAAAATAATGATAATAGTAAAAGTTATTTAAATGGTTTAAGTGCTTCAAAAATCGAATACGCACGTATTTGGCATCAACTAGGTATGGTTAAAGATGTCAAAAATATTTATGTCGAAAAATATCCAAAAGGAACGCCCGTTAATAAAAATGCGGAAAAGAGTGCAATGTATCCTGAAGATGTCGTTAAATTAGAAGCGCCAATGAAAGTGGGTGGTTCAATCACTTATAGTAGTAATGGGGATGGAACTATTAACATTTATAAAAAAATACCTTATAGATGGGAATCAAGCGCATCTTCGAACCCTGAGGATATTTATCAAGTCACTAAAAATGCAGTTGAACAAGATATAGAAACGGTTGAAATTAATGCAACAGACAACGCACAAATTAAAAGGTTGGCTCAAAGTATACAATTGGTTAATGATTGATTAGTTGAGTTTTAAAATAATAACAATTTTGAAGTATTTTAATCATGATTTATATGGGATTAACAATTCTAAATATTTTATGATTATATATAGTGTGATACATTATATGTAATCGAAATTAGTGCATTGCTAACGTGTTATATAGAGAGTTCGTAACGTTAAATTAAGTTGAGGTGATACAGATGTTAACTAAAGGTATTAAATATCCATATGTTAAATTTTTATTTGATGTGATTGGTATTTTATGTGCAATAAGTGTATTAGTGCTTGTGTTTGTTAACGGTTTTATCAATAATCAATCTGGGAATTTTAGTTTAGGATTCGATGTATCTGGTACACATATGGTAATTATGATGACTTTGGTATTAATGACTATGATTTGTGCGACAACATCTACAATTTTAAGAAAAGTGAAATAATGTTATTAAGATTTGATTAGACGATACTGAAACGAATAATTATGTGAAATAGTAATAGACCAGAAATTAAAAGCTAATTTCTGGTCTGTTTTTATTTCTTTATAGATGCACATTTTCTTTAGCATAATGAAATTTTTGGTTTTTTTCAGTAATAAATAATTGGAGAAATGTAAGTATACCAATTTTACCAATTAACATTGTTAGCACAATAACTATTTTCGTAGGGCTATCATAAAATGTCGTGAAGTTCATCGATAGTCCAACAGTGCCGAAAGCAGAAATTACTTCGAATAATACTTTAGTATAAGATATTGCTGAATTTAAATAGCTTACTATAAATGAGACGATTATAACAAATGCTCCGGCAGAAAATGTAATGGCCACAGCAGTTTTTAGTGTATGGTCATTTATAGATTTTTTGAAAATAGAAGGGTGCTGTTCGTTTCTTAATGTACTTTTTATAAATAATAACGTTAAGACTAAAGTTGTTACTTTAATACCGCCTGCAGCGCTGATAGGAGCACCACCAATAAACATTAATAACATTAATAATACTGAAGTGGGTGGTGTGATTTGACCGATATCGACACTGTTAAAACCAGCAGTTCGCGTAGTAACAGACTGAAAGAATGAAGCGCCAAGTTTTTCTAAAAATGATAAATGTGTCATAGAATGGTTATATTCTAAAAAGTAAAATACAATCCAACCAATGAATATCAGTATGACCGATGTCGTTAATACAATTTTTGAGTGTACAGTTAATTTAGTTAACTTCCTAGTTGTAGCTATATCTAAAAAGACAAGCGGTCCAATGCCACCCATGATTATAAGGATTGGGACGATAATAGTTATTATAGGGTCATTAACAGTGCCCATCATATTGTCATTAAATAATGAAAAACCAGCATTGTTAAAAGCAGAAATTGAAGTGAATACACTTAAAAAAATCCCTTTACCTATGCCATATTTTGGAATAAATGATAGCGCGATACATATTGCCCCAATGAATTCTGTAAAGATACTATAAACGACAAATTGTAGAATCAATTTGATGACGCCACCAGGTGTCTCAATGTTCCATGTTGTCATAATCAAATAGCGGTTTCTTAAACTGATTTTTCGATGCATCAGAATAAGTGTTAAAAGTGTTACAGTGACTATTCCTAATCCACCAATTTGAATAAGTAATAAAATAATAGTATCGCCTAACCAATTAAATTGGCTAGATATATCTATAGTGGCTAGGCCAGTAACTGTGAAGGCACTGGCAGAAATAAAAAATGCGTCTACAAAGTTTAAAGGTTTTACACCTGTGACCGGTAAATATAACAATAAGGTTCCAACGATTGTGGTTAATGCAAACAACATTAAATACATATATAACGGCTTGTTTAATAGTCTCATTTTTAAAGTCCCTCGTATTTTAATAATCAGTATTTTATACTCATTATTAAAAAAATCAAGTCAATTGATACAAGTAAACTGAAAAAAACAAAATTTTATGTTTGTGAATTAATTCCTTTAGTGACAGCTTCTGCGAAATCATAAATTGAATCTCGGTATTTATTCGTATTTTCTCTCGTTTTTCTGTTTAAATTGTCTTTTTTGAAAAATGATTTTCTAATAGATGTAGATATTTCCAGTTGAACACCTGAACCTGAGTCGTTTTCATTGATGAAATTTTTAGAAGAACGACCATTAATATTATTTGGACTTTTTTCTACATTAAATCCTTCTTTTTCTAATTCTTTTTTTATGGCCTGCGCCATTTTTTTATCTTGGCCACCAATATAAACGGTATCTTTGTCGCCTTGAAATCCGTGTATAGAAATAGATTCTTGTGAACGATTAGTCATTTCATTCAATTTAGGATCGTCAAAATTGGTAGATGTAATATGCAATTGTTTGTTATTTGATTTTAATAATCCTTCAAAACTATATAAATTAAAGTCGCCTTTTTTAGAAATGATTTTAGCTAATTCTGAGGTGCCTGGTTCTATACCGCCACCATGAATGGCAGTGATGAGTATATCTTTATTGTTTGTTTTTTTAATATTTCTTTGCCAATCACGCTGTTTCACTGAGTCTGATTTTAATTGAGCGAAATTTTGATATTTATCCTGATTTGTTGACTGGTTATTGTTCCATATATATGTAAAATATAGACTAATCAGTATTATGCCAACAATAACAAGCATAATTAAATAATATACGTAAGTACTTAGAATATTTTTCATAATTAGCTCCTGAACAAAAATATTTACTAACTAGTAAAGTATAACAAATTTATTAATACTATATAGATTATATGTTATTTACAATTATGTTAATAGCAGTGTAATGAAATTTACATTTTGGGGTATGAAATATATAGAGTAAGTAGATAGAAAATGAAATGTATATTTGTCGAGTTTTTATGATACACATGTTAATAATTTCTATTTTTCTTTATCATGTAGGGTTAAGTCTTTTTCTGTTCAGTTAATAATTGCTGAATCTCTTAAGACAATATAATTATATGTCCTTATTATTAGATGATTATAAAATGTTTAACTTTAAAAGAAAGGTTGTGGGCATTTTGGATATAGTAACTAAAATGCAAGTAAATGTATCTAGTGATCAAGTATTTGAAGCTTTTGTCAATCCAGAATATATCGGAGGATTTTGGTTTTCTTCTAGTTCTGAACGTTGGGAAGAAGGTAAAACGATTACTTTACGATACGAAGAGTATAATGCTGAAATCGATATTTTAATAGAAAGTATTGTTGAAAATGAATCAATTCATTTCAAGTGGGGCAATAATCATGTGACTATTGAATTGGATGGTGATGATAACCATACAATTGTAACTACTACAGAAAAAGATATTGAAGAAAACGATGTAGAACGTTTATTAGGTCAAAAAGAAGGCTGGGTATATATGCTTAGTTGTCTGAAATCATATTTAGAATATGGCAATAAAATAAGAGGTGCATTAATGTAACTGTCCAATAAGGATTGAAAGTATGGCCAATGTTTAACATTGAACGCTCTTTCAATCTTTTTTAATATACATTGCAAATATCAAAACAAAACTTTTGCACAATATAGTTTAATGTGTTTAAATGTAACTATAAAAGTTTCAATTAAAAATAAAAGGTGATTTCTATGAATTTAGAATTCAATATAGCAGTTCATTTACTGACTTTTTTGCTAAAGCATTATGATGAGCGTTTTAGCAGCAATGAATTAGCAGAACGTATTTGTATTAATCCGGTTCAATTACGCAGGGTAACACGTAAGTTAAACCAACATCATTATTTAGAAACTTCAAGAGGTAAATTTGGAGGATATCAGGCTAATGATATGACTGCAAATGTTAATTTGTCTGAGCTATTTGTGATGTTTAAAGAAGACCGTTCGGAAGGTCGCTTATTTACTGGTGATGCAGGCAGTGACTGTGAAGTTTCAAGAGAAATAGGCAACACGATGTTTAAATTTCATCAAAAAGAAGAAGAGCTATTAATTCATTATTATCAAAATGTAACGATTAAAGATGTCTTAAATGAAACGATTAAGGAGGACAATTATGAAAAAATATGATTTATTAATTATTGGATTTGGTAAAGGTGGTAAAACTTTAGCGAAATTTGCATCTGGCCAAGGAAAAAGTGTAGCTGTAGTTGAAAAATCTCAAAAAATGTATGGTGGTACTTGCATTAATATAGGTTGTATTCCTTCAAAAACGCTTGTACATGAAGGTTTAGCGCACGGGTCATTTGAACAAGCTTTTTCTAGAAAATACGATGTAGTAAACGCGTTAAACAATAAGAATTATCATAATTTAGCAGATGATGATAATATCAGCGTATTAGATTATACTGCAGCATTTAAATCTAATAATGAAGTAGAATTATTAGATGAAAGTGGTGAGGTGCAAGAAACAATTACTGCCGAAGATATAGTGATTAATACAGGCGCGCAATCAATTATTCCGTCTATTGAAGGTGTAGAAACATCACAACATTTATATGATTCTACTGGCATTATGGAATTGGCAACACAACCTAAGCGTTTAGTTATTGTGGGTGGAGGTTATATTGCTCTAGAATTTGCTTCTATGTTTGCGAACTTTGATACACAAGTAACAGTTTTAGAGAAACATGATGATATTATGCCTAAAGAAGATAAAGATGTTGTGGCAGAAGTTAAAAAAGATCTTGAAAACAAAGGTGTTAATCTGGTATTCAATGCTGATACAGAGCGTTTTGAAGATAATGCATCTGGTACGACAGTACACACAACGGAAGGTAGCTATGAAGCGGACGCGGTATTGTTAGCTACTGGTCGTAAACCTAATACAGACTTAGGTTTAGAAAATACGGATGTTGAAATTGGCGAACGTGGAGAAATCAAAGTAAACCAAAACTTACAAACGAATGTGCCAAATATTTATGCATTAGGTGATGTTAAAGGCGGCATGCAATTCACGTATATTTCATTGGATGACTTCAGAATTGTAAAAGATCAATTATTTGGTAATAGTGAACGTACTACTGAAAATCGCGGTGCTGTGCCATACACTGTTTTTATTGATCCACCATTATCACGTGTAGGTTTAACAGCAGAAGAAGCCAAAACGCAAGGTTATCAAATTTTAGAAAATGCAGTACCTGTAAACACAATTCCGCGTCATAAAATAAACAATGATACAAGAGGTTTGTTTAAAGCAGTAGTTAATAAAGAAACAAATGAAATATTAGGAGTTACTTTATACGGCTTACAATCTGAGGAAATTATTAACTTAGTAAAATTAGCAATTGACCAACACTTATCTTATGAAGTATTAAAAGAAAATATTTATACACATCCTACAATGGTTGAATCGTTTAATGACTTATTTAATATGTAAAGCAAATATTTTTAACACTTACTAAAAAATGTCGAATCAAAAAGAGCAGGGTTAAGAAATCTGGTTTAATTGGATTTCTACCCCGCTCTTTTTTTATATTATATGTTATATGATTGATCTAATAATTTGACCTATAAATCCGAAAATACCAATGATTAAACAAACAACGCCAAAGCTTACTAAACTTTGTTTTTTGCCGACACCTTCATTTTTTGGTGTGCGGTTATTTATGATGAGCAACACAATACCAACGATAATGAGTAATATTGAAACAATCCACATTTTGCGTCCCTCCTTACTTTTATCGATAAATTAATAACGCTTTTACTATATATTTACCCTGTTAACTATTAAAATTAACGCATTCCTTATTCTTTGCACATAATATGTGATGTGACATCAAAAAACTATTTAAATATATTATAAATGATTATGTAATGTACGGGTATAGAAAGCTATGAAATAGATTGATAAACATAAATTTGAGGATGTAATATGGGGAGAAATCGATCATACTTATGTATTTGATACAAATAAACTAGAAGACTTTATGAAAATGTTTCACTCAAATGGTTGGATTGGGCATAATAAGGATAAGATTAAAGCAGTTATGAATGCTAGCACACATATAGTGATAGCAAAATATAATGGTAATGTCGTAGAATCGGTTCGAGATTTATCAGGCGGTGCTTTTAACGCGTCAATTTATGACATTATCGTGGATAAGTCCTATCAAAATCATAGTTATAGATTATGACAGTGTTCGTAGAATGATTATACAATTAGGTAGGTGCCGTGTGTACATTTAATTTCAACACATGGTGTAGAAAGGCTATATCAAAAATTAGGCTTTCGAAAATTAAAAATAAGTAAGGCTATTTATACGAATCAAAAATTAAAAGATGAGTATACTGATTAATGTCTATCAGTTATACTCACCTTTTTGGTCGAGAATCTAGATTATAAAATATTGTGGCTCACATCCTCATGTGAATAGTTTTTCAATAAAGAACAACCTAATGGATGATGACCATTGTCAACGTAATGGTTGATTTCTTCAAGTACATCTAAAATTTCATATTCTGGAGTATTTACATCAAACGTATATTTGAATACTTGTTTCTTGTCAGATAATACAGTAGCAACGAGTTCATTTTTTTGCATTTTGTAATTTAACAATTTCATAATAATCCCTCACTTTTATCAATATTTTGGTCTAGCTAACGGAAATACTCAATTGAGAATAAGTTTCATTAACGACGCTATTACATTATAATTATTATAATGTAATCCTTATTATACATTAAAATACATAAAAAGTAGAGCGTTTTGGCCTAAAAATTAATTTAAAACGCTTTCTTTATAAGAATTAATATAATTTATTATAAAATTAAGCATCTGAACTTGAAGTTCTAAGTGTAATTTGATAAGATTTCAGTAATTGAATAAACCTTTCTAGGGTTCCACAACGATGGCGTTGGTTCGGTCCGAGAGAAAGGCACATATTTATATGTGACACGGAAGGATAAAAGCCTGGGAGATAGTATAGATAACTATCTCCCAGGCTTTTTTAATTTTAAAGGAGGATTTTGATATGAATTGGTTGAAAATTGTTATTGCAGCCATCTTTGAAGTGGGCTGGGTGATTGGTTTAACTCATGCTTCATCAGTATTTGAATGGATTTTGACAGTTATTGCTATGTTTTTAAGTTTTTATCTTCTTATTGAAGCATCAAAAGTATTGCCAGTGGGTACCTCTTATGCAGTTTTTGTAGGACTTGGTACAACTGGCGTTACGTTATTTGATTTTATATTCTTTGGTCAACCATTTAATCCAGGGAAAATAGTATTAATCATAACATTGTTGCTAGGTGTAATTAGTCTGAAATTAGTAACAACAAATGAAGGAGGGCGTTCATAATGGCTTGGATTTTATTGATTTGTGCAGGTGTATCTGAAATGCTTGGTATCACATTTTTGAATGCTTATGTACATAGTCGCAAATATAAATCGCTCGGTTGGATGTTAACATTCTTCGCAATTAGCTTTTTAACATTATCTATTGCCATGCAACAGTTGTCGATGAGTACTGCATATGCTGTATGGACCGGTATTGGTGCTGTTGGAGGAGCAGTTTTAGGTATGGTTTTTTATAAAGAATCAACAGATATTAAACGGATTATTTGTATTCTTGTTATATTGGGTAGCACGATTGGTTTGAAATTATTAAGCTAAAAACGAATTAATTTGAATCACAACAATTAATTTTCTGTTCCAAGCTTTTCAAATATTGACCAATGATCCAAATTTAAATTTAGTTCATCTATTATTTTCACTTTATAATAAACGGATGGTAAAAGATTTATTTCGTGTGTTGCGATACCGTGCGCATCTTGATAACATAATTAAGGTGGAGGTGCAGAAAATGGAAGGATTAGCCGCATTTATAACAATTACATTAATGATTATTATCGTTCCAGGACCTGATTTTTTCGTCGTGATGAAAAATTCGATCACTTCTGGTAAAGGTAATGGCGCAATGGCAGCATTGGGCATAACGACAGGCCATGTTGTTTACTCTCTACTAGCGGTATTTGGTATTATTTTTATTTTGGCTAATATGTATTATGTGTTTTTAGTGATTAAAATACTGGGCGCCTGCTATCTTATATATTTAGGTATCAAAAGTATTATTAGCGCACGTCAAAGTATGAATTTTTCAACCACACAAATGAAAGCACAACAAATAAGTTATTTAAGCTCATATAGACAAGGTTTCTTTAGTACCATTTTAAATCCAAAAGCATTACTCTATTACATAAGTATCTTGCCGCAATTTTTAAGTGCGGGCGATGGTGTTACAACACAAATAGCTGTGTTATCTGCGATTGTAACAACGGTTATTTTATTATGGTTTATTTTCTGTGTATATATTTTTCAATACATTAAATTACTTTTTGCAAACAGAAAGATTAAAGCTATTTTTGACTATACGGTAGGAGCAGTATTAATTGGTCTGTCGCTTAATTTATTATTTAGCAAAAGTAGTTAATCTAGATTTAACTAAAAACAGCTTGAGGAAGTCAAAACTTCCCAAGCTGTTTTTTAGCATATTTTCATGGCTATCTAATATTCAAAAACAAACGATTTATCTTAGGGGTTAAAATAAGCATTTTCAGAAATTAATACTTTGATGCCACGATAAACATTTTTAATCGTATACCAAATCGTGATTATAATTAAAATAACTGCAAAAATAATCGTTATAACCATAATTGTTTGATGTTGTTGATTGATTAGCATACCACCTAAACTTGCAATGATAATAATAAATATTGGCCCTAAATATGTGATGATATGATAGAATAACGATTTAGCGGCATGTGTTGATGCTGGTTTGTCAGCAAAAATCCAAATGATGATGGGTAATATGATTGGTGCGAAAAATATACTAAAATAACTTACAGAAGCTAAGACACGTCCGGCTTGTGTATCTGATTTTAAAGGTTGTTCATTCATTTTGATCACCTCACATTTAAAGTAACAGAAATAAATCTTGTTTTATAGAAGTTATACCTCATCTAACAAAAATGTTACCTTATTTAAAAATGCAAAGGAGTACAAACATATGAAGTTATACTTAATTCGCCATGGTGAATCAAAATCAAATTATGATAAAAAAGAAGGAAATCATTATTTTTGTGGTCAATTAGACGTTCCATTAACTGAAAAAGGCGCTCGAGACGCGCAATTATTACAACACCATTTTAATAAATTAAAAATTGATCATATCTATATGTCTGATTTAACAAGAACGAGACAGACTTATAATGCAATTTTTGATAAAGATATTCCGGCAAGTGTGACGACATTATTGAGAGAACGTTCTTTAGGTAAGTTTGAGGGCGGAAAAGTGATAGAAATTGAACAAGATACTCAATTTGCAACATATTTTAACGGCGGTCCAAACAGTTCGTTTAGACACAGTTTTACTCAAAAAGCACCAGCAGGGGAAAGTTATGAAGATGTGTTACAACGTGTAGAATCATTCTTTAAACAAGAACTAGATACATCTTTAGATACGGTTGTAATCATTGCTCACCAAGTTGTAATTAGGTGTTGTTTCGTTTATTTAGGTTATGAAAATAAAATATCTGTGATAGATAAGAAAATAGAAAATTGTGTACCTTATGAAATTGAGCTATAGTATCAATAAAATCATGTATTAAAAAAACCTGAACTGTTTATCTACTCAGTTCAGGTTAATATTTTTTTGCTGCTGTTAAGCTATCGTGAAATCCTTGGAATACAGTGTTGATATTGTCTAAGAAACTACCAACAATAACTGCGAGTATGACGTAAGTAATACTTAAAGCAATAGATTTATATGAAATTACGCCATAAGTTTCTTTTTTCTCAAAGAGATTAAAAGCTATGAAGACAGCAGCCATAGCACCTAGTAAAATCGTAATTACCATAGTGCGACCTCCTTAAAAAAGTTTTCGGCTGTGCTCCTACGTTTACTATGTTCAATCTTATAACATAGGATAACAAATACTTCTCTGAGAAAAAAAGGCATATTATATTAAAAAACCTTACAATCGTGTAAGGTTTTTTACAAACATAAGTCAATATGAATCATATAATCTTAAGTAAGCGCTTAAAAGGCTTTATAGTGCTGGAAATAGGTGATGTCATCATTTTGTAATGCATCATGTTTATTTTGATATCAATTTAAAGTGGATTTGATGATTATTCAAAAAATGTTCACAAATTCAAGTAGTTCCATAAAACTGTATTTTACTTATCTATTGCATCACTTTTAATACCCTTATCTTTAAGGAATTTTTTAATTTTTTCTTGTTTTTTACCATTTACGTTACCTGCATTTTCTGCGGGTACGTCTACTACGTTCAGCTTATTTTGAGGTTGATAGTTTACTTCTTCAATTTGTTTATCAGCATCTTTAATAGTGGTATTTAACGCTGTGAAATAGTTTATGATTCGATCAACATCGTCTTTATAACCTTTAGGTAGATGATTGTCTTTGACAAATTTTTTGAAACGCACGTCATTTTTAACCGCATTGTGCGATAAATTAGATAATCTTTTTGCTTGTGCATCAGTAATTTTAGTATCCGTACCGGTTTGTTTATCTAATTTATATTGTAATAAATATTTATTGTCGAGGATATCTGAATTAACATCCAGATATTTTTTAATCGCTTTGTTCATTTCCGCCTCGCTTATATTTTCTCCTTTTTTGTTAGTATCAAAGATATCATTTTCTGTAACTTTTTTTACATTTGAAGGGGCGTGTCTCTCACTGTGTTGCTTATCACCATTTGAATCGCCATTAGCACATGCTGTGAGTATCATAGTTAGCATGAGTACTAATGTTATAAGTATACTTTTTTTCATAAAACGTATTGCTCCTTTAATAATAGTCCGATTTATATATTAATTTATGTGCTTTTGAAATTATAACCTAAGACTATCATTTCAAGCTATTGATTGATATAGATGTCGTAAAGTTAAACGCACAATCTTTTGAACAAAGTTTGAAAATTCGAGTCTATACGTTTCATAACAACGAAAAAAGTCTCTACTATCACATAGAAGCTAAAACAACAAAAATAAAAAGGAGAACCAAATTGGTCCTCCTTTATAATCTATTTGAATAGGGAAGTGATTAGTGTCGAATAATATAATCAAATGCATTTAGTGCAGCATTTGCACCTGCGCCCATTGAAATAATGATTTGTTTATTACGATCGTCTGTGACATCACCTGCAGCAAATACTCCAGGGATGCTTGTAGCATTTTTACGATCAATGATTATTTCATTTGCTTGGTTTAATTCAACGTAATTTTCTAACCATTCTGTATTTGGAAGTAGTCCGATTTGTACGAATATACCTTCCAATTCTATCGTGTGATCTTCACCAGTTGCTTTGTCTTGATATTTAAGACCAGTAACTGAAGTTTCACCTAATACTTCGGTTGTTTGTGCGTTTTTAATAATTGTAACGTTTGGTAAAGAGATTAAACGTTCTTGTAATACGTTGTCTGCTCTAAGCGTAGCGTTACGCTCAAGTAGGGTAACATGTTCTACAATACCTGCTAAATCTATTGCAGCTTCAACACCTGAGTTACCGCCACCAACAACAGCAACGTTTTTATTTTCAAATAGAGGTCCGTCACAGTGCGGGCAGAATGCTACCCCTTTATTAATAAGGGCTTCTTCACCAGGTACTTCTAACTTACGCCAGCGTGCGCCTGTAGCAATAATAACAGTTTTACTTTGTAATTTAGCATCATTATCTAAAGTGATAACAATACCATTGTCTGTTTTTTCAATATCACTTGCTCTGACACCTGTCATGATATCCACATTATATTGTTTTACATGATCTTCAAGTGCAGATGAGAATTTAGGACCGTCTGTTTCTTTGACAGTAATAAAGTTTTCGATTGTTGCAGTATCATTGACTTGACCACCAATGCGATCAGCAACAATACCAGTGCGCAATCCTTTACGTGCAGTATAGATAGCGGCACTACCACTCGCAGGGCCACCGCCAACGATTAACACGTCATAAGGATCTTTATCGTTGAATTCTGAAGGGTCTGCTTTACTACCTAGTTCAGATAATATATCTTGTACTGTCATGCGTCCATTGCCAAATTCTTCCCCATCTAAATAGATAGCTGGCACTGCCATGATATCTTCAGATTCTTCTCTGAAAATAGCACCATCAATCATTGTATGAGTAATATTTGGGTTTAATAAACTCATTAAGTTCAATGCTTGAACGACATCAGGGCATTTTTGACAAGTTAAACTAATATAAGTTTCAAAATTGAGTGGGCGATCTAAAGCTTTAATTTGATCTATTACAGATTGTTCTTCTTTAGGTGCGCGACCACTTACTTGTAATAAAGCTAATACAAGTGAATTAAATTCATGACCCATAGGTAAACCAGCGAATGTAATACCTGTATCTTCGTCAGGTTTATCCACTGTAAAACTTGGTGTGCGTTTTAAGCCTTTCTCCTCAATTGTGATATGGGATGATGCTGCAGCAACTTCATCTAGCAACTCTTTTAGTTCTTTTGATTTATCATCTGTACCAAGACTTGCGCTTAGTACAACATCACCTTCCATTAATTGAAGTAATTGTTGTAATTGTGATTTTAGCTGATCATTAAGCATTCAAATCAATGCCTCCTTAGATTTTACCTACTAAGTCAAGACCAGGTTGTAATGTTTCTGAACCTTCTTCCCATTTTGCTGGGCAAACTTCACCTGGGTGTTGACGTACATATTGCGCTGCTTTAATTTTGTGTACTAATGTACTTGCATCACGGCCAATACCGTCTGCATTAACTTCAGCTGCTTGAACTACACCATCAGGGTCAACGATAAATGTACCACGTTGAGCTAGGCCAAGTTCTTCATCTAATACGTCAAAATTACGAGTGATTGTTTGTGAAGGGTCACCAATCATTGTATATTGAATTTTGTTAATCGCTTCAGAATGATCATGCCAAGCTTTGTGCACGAAGTGTGTATCAGTTGAAACTGAATATACGTTTACACCTAATTCTTGTAATTTATCATATTGATTTTGTAAATCTTCTAATTCAGTAGGGCATACGAATGAGAAGTCTGCTGGGTAGAAGCAAACGACACTCCAAGAACCTTTTAAGTTTTCATCAGAAACTTCGAAAAACTCATCTTTCTTTGGATCGTAAGCATTAGCTGTAAATGGTAAAATTTCCTTGTTGATTAAAGACATGTGAAACATCCTCCTATTTAATAACTTAGTGTTAGTTTAAGTATTATTGAATTAGATTATCATAATTTCTTAATTATAATAATTCTAATCTTTCGTTTACTATTATTGCATGTAGCTATCGTTTCGTCAACATTAGAACCTTCAAAGCACAATAGTTTTAAATCGTGCTCGTTATTTGCATTGGAAGACAATAAAGTTGATTCAACTACATTCAAAAATGAAAGCATATACATTATTTGTATTTTCTTTCACACTAAATAAATAGCCTTCCTATTCTCAACTAAACATAAGAATTGAGAAGGAAGGCTATGAAAGTTTGATGTGATGGGCTTATAAAAATTGTCACAAATTTGTGAATGCAATTACTGCTTTCGGAATTTGTAATGATAAGCGAATATTACATCATTCTTAATGATAATTCATAGATTTATTGTTCAACACTATCATCGCATTTTTTACATTTATTCAACGGTTTCATACTAAAAATAGATATATTTATTGAATGATTAAATTGCATAGAGTAATTATTTTAATTTTTGGAAGCATTGGTTTTTATAATCAAACAAACGACTGTACCATCCACCAAATAATAAACGCTACAGGGAAGAATAACCACCAATAGTTAGATAAAAACTCCCAACCATTCATAGGTCGATCTTTCTGATTAGAAACAGGTTGTTGATAGGTTTCAATAATCGTCTTTTTTAATGCTTTATCTCCTTTAATGAGTTCATCTAAAGATACGTCGAATAAATCGCTCATTTTAATAAGCATATCAATACTAGGATAGACTTTGTTTAGTTCCCATTTTGAAATGCTTTGGCGTGAAATATTTAATATTTCTGCAAGTTCATCTTGTGACCAATTTTTGAGTTCACGTTGTTCTTTGATTCGTGTTCCAATTTCCATAGTTATCACTCCTTTTATTTGAAATTAACTGTATAAACATGTAATGTCACGCACTTAATCGTTTCCTAGTATGCAACTAGAGGTTGCAATTGCATATTTGAAAGTTTTTTGGAATGAATAGAACTTAAAATTAAATCTTTAAATCTTTTTTATGTATTTACCCATATATACATAAAAAAGACGAGAAAGAAATTAAATTACAATGAAAAAGTTCTTTCTCGCCCTTTTGTATAATTAAATATATCATTTAATGGGCAGATGATTTTAATTTTATAAATTTATCTGTCCCAATATCTTGCGCGTTCAAATGCTTGAACAATTGTTTGAGCATCATCTGAAATAAATACACCAGGTGCGTCCAAGTCTAGTTTTGCACTTGATAGTTTTTCTGATGCGGCTTGATTAACAACTAACGGTTTGTTGTGTTTGTAAGTGAGTTCGGCAAATGCCTCTGCATCAGGTGATAATTGTGTACCATCTGAAATTACAAATACACTATCAAATAATGTAGGGTGTGCAGTATCATACGTCTCAGTTATGCCGAAATCTTTAGTGATATCCTTGGGTTGCTTACCTACAAAAGCGTAGTTGAGTTTGTTGTCGACAAATGTTTTTGCGTATGATTTTAATGTTTCCTCATTTATTTCACCATTCACTAGTACTGCTACAGAATGTCCAGGTAACGGTATATCGAATTTTTCCATTGTTAACTTACTATCTTTTGCATCAGTTTGTACTTCTTCATTTTCTGCTGGAACTTCGACACCTACATTTGCTGCGACACGCTCTGCCAAAGTACGATCAACTTTGTTCAATTGATTTACTGCATTTTGTTTAACAATAGCTGATTTACATTTACCAATTTCAAATGAAAATCCGTCTACGGTATGGTCAAATTCCGGCTCTGTTAAACTGCTCAAATAAAGTCTAGCTTGACTGTAATAGTCTCTAAAGCTTTCACTACGTTTTTGTATTTTACGGCCTTCAACTTTTTCTTGATAATGTTCATAGCCGCCTTCTTCTTTAGGTGCTGTGTGAGGATCGTTATTGTTTAAAGCATTGTTGTGGTATGCTGTTTGTCCTTTGTGGACATTCATTTGATGCATAGCGTCTCTTTGATTGTTGTGTACTTCGTTAACTGGTCGATTAATTGGGATTTGATTAAAGTTTGGTCCGCCCAATCTTGATATTTGCGTATCTGTATATGAGAATAAACGTCCCTGTAATAGAGGATCGTTAGAAAAATCAATGCCAGGTACGATGTGACCAGGATGGAATGCGGCTTGTTCTGTTTCATCAAAAACATTAGATACGTTTTGATTTAACGTCATTTTGCCAACAATTTCAACTGGAACCTCATCTTCGGGCCATATTTTTGTTGGGTCTAAAATATCAAAATCAAAATCAAATTCTTGTTCTGGTCGTATGACTTGAAGACCTAATTCCCACTCAGGGTAGTCTCCCTTTTCAATTGCTTCATATAAATCTTTACGGTGGAAATCAATATCTTTACCAGATAAGATTTGTGCCTCATCCCATACCAATGATTCTAAACCTTGAACTGGCTTCCAATGGAATTTAACAAAATAGGATTGACCTTTACTATTAACTAAACGGAAAGTATGAACGCCAAAGCCTTCAATTTGTCTGAAATTTTTAGGGATTCCTCTGTCACTCATAGCCCAAACAGCCGTGTGCATTGTTTCTGGATTTTGTGCGAAAAAGTCCCAAAATGTATCGTGTGCAGTGCCGCCTTGAGGCATTTCGTTTTGTGGTTCAGGTTTAACAGCGTGAATTAAATCTGGAAATTTAATAGCGTCCTGTATAAAGAAAACAGGTATGTCATTACCTACTAAATCAAAAATACCTTCATCTGTATAGAATTTTGTAGCAAAACCACGCACGTCTCTTACTGTGTCTGGAGAACCTTTTGACCCTTGGACAGTAGAGAATCTGACAAACACTGGGGTAGTCTTTTCAGGATGTGTTAAAAAGTCTGCAGAAGTGTATTCAGATAAATCTTTGTAAACTTGGAATTCACCGTGAGCGCCAAAACCACGTGCATGTACGATTCTTTCAGGAATACGTTCATGGTCAAAGTGCATAATTTTTTCTCTGAAATGAAAATCTTCTAGTAAGCTAGGACCACGTTCACCAACAGTTAAGGTATTTTCATCCTCACTTACTTTAACACCATTATTCGTCGTCATTGCTTTATCGTCATTGTTTTTTTCTACATTTTTTAATTGTTCCTGTTTTTTGTTACTCAAATGAATTACCCCCTTATTACTATCGTTCCACATTAATGATTTTGAAAACATTTCAATTTTTGAATTAATTTTGAACATTATTATTTTTTAACGAGGTATTTTACAAAATGCAAAAATGTTTGTGCTTATGCGAAGTCTGAGAGAAAAATTTTTAGAAGTATGTGTTGTATGTTCATTTAAGGCATATATATATTAAGATAACTTATTTTTTTGAGTCACATAAACGTTACATTAGAGCTTTATTTTGTTCATATATTTTATGAATACCTAATATTTAATAGGGGATTAACATTTAATTAGAGTGAAAAAAGGGTAAACAAATAACAAGCAATTCATTACGAGCTTTGTTAACATTTAAATACTATAAACATTTACATAAAAGAGGAGCGGATAATACATGTCTGATTATGTATACAACTTATTGAAAAAACACCATTCAGTCAGAAGCTTTAAGGATGAACCTATTTCAGAAGAACATATTAAAAAATTAATTGAGGCGGGTCAAAGCGCTTCAACGTCAAGTTATTTACAAGCTTATTCAATTATAGGCATAGATGATCCTGAAATTAAAGAAGACTTGAAAGAAGTCTCAGGTCAACCTTATGTGGTAGAAAACGGTTATTTATTTGTTTTTGTCATGGATTATTACAGACATGCAATTGTAAATGAAAATACTAAAAAAGATATGTCGACATCATTTGAATCAGCAGAAGGTTTATTGGTCGGGACGATTGATGCGACATTAGTTGCTCAAAATATTGCTGCTGCAGCTGAAGATATGGGATATGGCATGGTTTATTTAGGATCACTTAGAAATGATGTTGAACGCGTACGTGAAATTTTAGACTTACCTAAGCATACTTTCCCATTATTTGGTATGGCATTAGGTCTGCCAGCAGATGATGAAAATGGAAATCCTAAGCCACGCTTACCGCTTGAAAATATCTTCCATCACAATAAATACGACAGCGATAAAGAAACGCAACGTAAAACATTGGCAGATTACGATGAAACCGTAAGTGAATATTATGCATCTCGTACAAATGGCGAACGTAATGAAACATGGTCGGAACAAATTTCTAATTTTATGAGTGCTAAGCAGAGACTAGATATGTTAGAACAATTGAATAAATCAGGTTTTATTAAAAAATAATTCACTGACAACTTCTGTTGCGTGTCATTTATGATGGATAGGTCATATCTAAGAAAGGGGTTGGTTATGTTGAGCATGTTTGATAAATTTTTTGGTAAGAAAACGCATGGAAATCATAAAGCTAATGAGCAATATATTTACTCTTCTAGCAGTAAACTAACCCCTCAAGAAGCTCAAGCCTATTGGGTGAAAATGGCCCAAAAGTTAGTTGTCGGAGCAATTAATTCCGTTGATCACACAGCAGAACGTATATTTATTCTTATTTCATTTAACGAAGATGATTCTACAATAGATATATTCTTCCAAATGGACGGCCAGTTAAGAATGTGGAATGATTTAGATAATCAAACGCATAAAAAAACCATATCTAATAGTTTAATTTCACAAGCACCAAATCTTGTGAAACATGTGAACTGTTTATATGATAGTGTTGATTTACCTCGGCTCGCATATTCACAGATTCAATATGAATTTGAAAGCAAGGCATGGTATTTACACGATATTAGTGAAGATAGTGCCGAGGCGCATTTAGACAAAAACCCTGCATTTTTAAAGTGGTTTGATGATGTGTCGAATACGATTGACACCATTCCGTTAGATGGCAAACAGAAAATCACTTGGGGCCCCTTCAAACCAAGATAGCAAATATTAAAAAGTGACGATAAAATCATCTTTAATGAAATTATAGAAGAGACGTCGTTAAGAAAAATAATTAAGCATGAAACATTTTCATATTAAATAGAGTTATTAAGTTAATTAACTCAATATTGTCAATGCTTTAAGCGTTTGTAATTTCAACAGTTTGGCTTAAATAGTAAACGTCAATTTCTATTGTGAAAATATAGAAATTGGCGTTTTTTTATGGAATTTTTTGAGTTTGTTGCCAATGACAGTGCTTAATATTTTATGATAACAAGAAAAATTCAGTTGTTTGTACAACTTTTAATAGCTTTTGAACGTATATCCAGGTTTAATGATTATTCGTTTTCATAAATCCAATTACTTAATATAATAATCAATTTGTTAAATTGTTTATTA
>ERZ1023458.43-NODE-43-length-52047-cov-13.354381_pt1 | contig 52047 bp, 54 predicted proteins | sample MGYA00380527_ERZ1023458 | MGnify/ENA primary metagenome ERZ1023458 (study PRJEB33173, sample SAMEA4830409) | metagenome | study: EMG produced TPA metagenomics assembly of the PRJEB25223 data set...
TGTTTTATGATGGCGACATTTGCTTAGGGGGTGGGGTGATTGATGGGACAAATGCAAAGATTGGGTAACAGACACCCAGTCTTTTTGCCTTATTTTATCTGCAAGCTAACCATACATCATAAGCGACAGCAATGCCACATACAAAAACACATACCGTCCTACCCACGCATTTTGACAAAAGGCGGTAAAGCAATTTAGGCGTTCACGAGTTTTGATTTTTGTATATTGTATGGCAAACAACAACGCCAAACCCATCGCCAACCCACAGGCAGACCACCATCCAAAAAAGTGATGCACCAGTGCCGTCATGATGACCAAAAATATACCATGTAACACCATGACAAAATAAACATCCTTATCGCCAAACCACTTTTCAAACAAAATGGCGGTAGACTTAACTCCAATTTTAACATCATCATCACGGTCGCACATGGCGTACATCGTATCATACGCCACCGTCCAGCACATATAAGCAACAAAGACAAGCCAACCTACCACACCAACACCGCCTTGCCCATGTTCACTATTGACCGCCACAAATGCCATTGGCACCGCCCAACCAAACGCCATGGCCAGCACAACCTGTGGCAAGTGTGTATGGCGTTTTGTGAATGGATAAATAAAAGCAAGAGCCAGTGCTATCAGTGACCAATAAAACACCTGCACAGGCAAAAAAAACAACAAACATGCTGACAATCCAGACAGTCCCACAAAAGTTAAAACAGCCGTCTTTGCTGTCAATCGTCCATCTGCAAGTGGGCGATTTTTGGTGCGTTTCACCTGTGCATCCACCCTGCGGTCAGCAAAGTCATTGATGGCACAGCCTGCCGCTCGCATGATGAACGCCCCAAGCGTAAAAATGATGACATGCACCACGCTCGGTAATCGCTCTATGCTGGCATTTGCCAAAAACAACGCCCACAAGGTTGGATACAACAAAAGCTCCGTCCCCACAGGCTTATCAAAGCGGATGAGTTGTAACCATGCGATGAATTTGTCTTTAAAGGTGTCAGTGGTTATGGTCATGATGTCAAATGGTGAATTTTTGGGTCATTTTATCACAAAATAACTTTTTATATAAAATTGAATGATACAAAATTGAAAAATGATTTATATGAAAATATGTGAAGAATATATGAAAAAATCGTCATACATTTTGCCCAAATCCCAATTATTTTAAAATAAAAATGGCAAATCAGATTTTTTTTGTTAAAATAATCTCATCTTGCCCATCCCATTTTGACGGAAAAAAACTCATGGCAGACAGCACCAAACATCCAACCCTGACGATAGACCCACACACGCATGTGGCAGATTTACCCTTTATTCATTATCAAGACAACACGCTTTTTATTGACAATGTCAGCACCAAAACCCTGACCCAAACCTATGGCACTCCGCTTTATGTATACAGCAAAAATGCCCTACTTGCCAATTACCGTACCTATGTGGCAAGTTTTGCCCCACTGTCAAATGTGCAAATTTGTTATGCGGTCAAATCCAATTCAAACCTTGCCGTACTTGCCACACTTGCTCATGCAGGGGCAGGCTTTGATATCGTATCGGTAGGTGAACTTGCCCGTGTGTTAAAAGCAGGCGGACAGGCACAAAAAGTTGTCTATTCAGGCGTGGGCAAAACCAAAAATGACATCATCACCGCCCTAAATGCAGGGATTGGGTGTTTTAATGTGGAGGCGATGAGTGAGATTGAGCTTATCAGTCAGGTAGCAGGTCGCCTTGGTAAAACCGCCCCCATCGCCTTGCGTATCAATCCTGATGTAGATGCCAAAACCCATCCTTATATCTCAACAGGCTTAAAAGAGGACAAATTTGGCATCAGTCATGATAACGCCATAGACGCATATCATTTTGCCAACACTTTGCCAAATCTTGATATCATTGGCATAGATTGCCACATCGGTTCACAGCTTAGCAACACGCAACCTTTTGTGGATGCGTTGGATAAAATCATAGAACTCATTGACACATTGCACACACAGGGCATCACCTTAGACCATATAGACCTAGGTGGAGGTTTGGGCGTGCGTTATGTGGATGAGACCCCTGCCAGTGTGAGCGAATATGCCAATGCCCTACTGCCCAAACTGCTTGATTTACAAAAAAAATATGGACTGAGTCTACACCTAGAACCTGGCAGAAAAATCTGTGCCAATGCAGGAATGCTCCTAACCAACGTGGACGTACTAAAACCCACTGAACACAAAAATTTCGCCATCGTAGACGCATCCATGTGTGAACTCATACGCCCTGCCCTATACGGCTCTGTCATGGCAGTCATTCCCACTGATTTATCCACCATCGCTGCCCTCAAAGTTTGGGACGTTGTCGGTTCGGTGTGCGAATCATCTGATTTTTTGGCAAAAAATCGCACCCTTGCCCTAAATATAGACGATACCCTTGCCATCACAGGGGCAGGAGCGTATGGCTTTGTCATGGCAAGCAACTACAACACCCGTCCCAGACCTGCTGAGGTGATGTGTGATGACGGTTCTCATCGGGTTGTGCGTGAGCGTGAGAGCTTGGATGATTTGTGGCGTGGCGAGAGCGTTTAATAAAAACCGACCAGTTGGTATTTTTATGGTAACAAAACCGTTTAAATTGCCATGATTTTAAATAAAATGGGAGTGCAGGGGTTGGCTCTGCACGCCTTGTGAAAAACAATACCATCAAGCCCACAAACCCGACCTTTTAACCCAACTTTTAACTCAGCCTTAACCCATTTAACCCCACTTTAACCCACCAACAAAATTAACACCATGTCCCAAATTCAAACCTTAATTGACATACTAAAAGCCTATCAAGCCCTGCCCCATCACACAAGCCCCACCTTAAATCAGGCACTTAGTGATGTACAAGCATGGCAAAAGGCACGCATTAAACGCACCAATCATGCTCTATTTACTGATGACAAAACCACCCCACTTGCCAATTATCTCATTGAACGCATTTATGGCGATGATGATTTTGATGTGCTCGCTGACCAACTTTTGACCGCAGGGGTAACGCCCTAAATGGCTCTGGCAGGCTTGAAAAACTCATCCCCAGCAATGCTCTAAAAGCAGGCGTGCAGGGCGTACGTTTGGCGATAGATGCCATCGCTCTTGATTTGGCATTGGCAAGCTCCTTGCTGGATGATTTTGGCACAGCTTACGCAAGCACAGGCATTAATGATGCACTCATGTACGATGTATACAAAAACGTCAATGCCAAAGATGAACGCATCACTCAGGTCTACGCCATCAAAGAGGTGTGTGAGCAGTCTTATCAATATTTTAATTCTTTCATCCTACAAAATGCTTTCAAACTTGCCAAAGGCATGGCATATGATAAAGGCTATCAGCCATTATATGACTTTATTGGAGATGGACTGCTTGCCATAAAACCCTTAAAACGCATTGATGATTTTACCGTACCATTTGTGGCAAATGAACTTGCCATCATCCATGAAATTCACAGGTGAGTGATTGTCCATCTTGCAACAATTTTTAAAAACACGCCCATTATCATCCAAATTAGCGTATAATAACTGTGTTCTTATTTTAAATTCGGAAAAAAACAGCCATGACCAACCATAACTTTACCAACCCTAATATCCTACCCACAGGCAAACCCCAAGGACAATCCGCCATGCAAACCCCTGCCAACGGCGATGATGTTCAAATCAATGCCCAAACTAATGGGCAACACACCAACAATCGCTACTCCAACAATGTGGGCGAAACCACTCATTTTGGCTATCAGACCATCAATGCTCATGAAAAAGAAGCCAAGGTCGGACAGGTATTTACATCGGTTGCAACCAAATACGACATCATGAATGACTTGATGAGTTTTGGCATTCATCGGCTTTGGAAGCGATTTGCCATCAAAATGAGTGGTGTGCGTGCAGGACAGCATGTCCTTGATATTGCAGGTGGTACGGGCGATTTGGCAAAAGTATTTAGTCGCAAAGTTGGTCGCTTGGGGCATGTGGTCTTATCTGACATCAACCAATCCATGCTAGAAGTTGGTCGCACTCGTCTTATCAATGCAGGCTGTAATAACGTTGATTTTGTACTTGCCAGTGCCGAAACCTTAGAACCCTTTGCCGATAACACATTTGATTTGGTCACCATCAGCTTTGGACTTCGCAACGTTACCGATAAACAAAAAGCCCTAGAAGCCATGCACCGTGTGCTAAAACCAGGTGGCAGACTTTTGGTGTTAGAATTTAGCAAGCCTGTGTTTGAACCGTTATCAAAAGCTTATGATTTATATTCATTCACCGCCCTACCACTTATGGGTAAAGTAGTTGCAGGAGATGGTGAAAGCTATCAATACCTTGCTGAAAGCATTCGCATGCACCCTGATCAAGACACGCTAAAAACCATGATGACACAGGCGGATTTTATCAACTGTGATTATCATAATTTAACAGGCGGCATCGTGGCGGTGCATCGTGGTTTTAAGGCTCGCTGATTGTTTATAGACTGATTTTAAATCATAGGTAAAATCACACGCTCCGACATTTCACCTAAAAAGGCATTTTTAATCAACAAATTTGCCTTTTATCTAAACCCAATTTTGTCAAAACCATGCTCATCTCTTATAAAAATCGCCTGTTTGACCTGTATCGCATTTGTGCCAAATATCGCCTAGATACGCATATTGCTAACGTACCACAACTTAATGCACTGGCACGACTCATCAGAATGCACCCAGCAAGTCTTGGCAAATCACACAATCCTTTGGGGGTCAAACTTACCTTAGAAGAGATGGGGACACTGTTCTTAAAACTTGGGCAACTGCTATCCACTCGCTCTGATTTGCTACCCCCTGACATCATCGCCCAGTTATCGCTACTACAAGACAAAGTCGCCCCCTTTGACGTTCAGATTTTAAAAGATGAAATAGAAAACCCCAAAACAGGATTGGGCAAACCCATCACTGAGATTTTTAGTCGCTTTGATGATAAGCCACTTGCTGGGGCCAGTATCGCTCAGGTGCATACAGCCTGCCTGCCTGACGGTCGTGAGGTGGTTGTCAAAGTCGTCCGCCCTGACATTCGCCCTGTCATCATCGAAGATTTTGAGTTATTAAGGGAGCTTGCCAGTTATTTGTCAGCTCGCATGATGCAAGCTCGGGCGGTAAATGTTATAAGCATTGTGGAGGATTATCGTCAAATCATGCTAAATGAGCTTGATTTGACCTTGGAGGCTGCCAACGCCACTTGCATGCGAGACAACTTCAAAAACTCACCACTCATCTATGTCCCCGAAGTTTATATGGCAAGTAAATCGGTCATGGTCTCGGAGCGTATTTTTGGTGTGCCAATCTCACAAACTGATAAATTTGACGCATTAGGCTATGACCGTGCGTTACTTGCCAAAAATGGCTTGACGATATTTTTTACTCAGGTGTTTCGTGATAACTTTTTTCATGCTGACATGCACCCTGGTAACATCTTTGTGGAAACCATGCCTGATGGGCAAGCGGTCGCACAACCTCGTTATCTTGGACTAGACTGTGCGATTATGGGACAGCTTGCCCCAGATGACCAGCTTATCGTCGCTCGCATGCTCCTGTCAGTCATGAATGGCAACTACACCACTCTTGTGGACATCATCAGTCATGCAGGCTGGATACCACCATCTACCGATAAGCACGCACTCATCGCTGATATGGCTCGCACAGTCAGCCCCATGGTATCCAAACCCATGAGTGAGCTTGATTTTGCAGGAATATTATTTGAGATTTTAAACATCGCTCGCCGTCATCAGATGAGCATACCGCCACAGCTCATGTTGTTATTAAAAACACTCATTCATGTTGAAGGGCTTGGGCGTGAGTTATATCCTGCGCTTGACATTTGGTCGCTTGCCAAACCGATTTTGACCGATTGGGTAAAATCACAGCTTGACCCTGTGCGTCATTTGGATACATTTTATGACAAACTGCCCGAACATTTGCTCTTTGCCACCGACTTGCCCAAACTTGCTACCCAAAGCATGCAATCGCTTGCCATGATGGGTTCTCGTCAAGACAAGCAGCTTAGAGAAATCCAAGCCCTAAGAGCCGACTTTTTAAACCAAAAACGCCATGACCAGATGGCATTGGGGGGATTTTTTAGCTTCATCGCCATTGGGCTGACCGTGCCGATTTGGTGGGTGGGTGTGATATTTCATGTGCTGGCGTTGGCTTTTGTGCTGTGGCGGATATTGGCGTGATGAATGCACCTGCCTTTGGTAACGCCCACTTTGATAAAAAGCACCTTATTAAAAAGCACCTTATTTAAACTTCACAGGTAACTCTACATTAGAAAACTCTACATTAGGATAGTGATGCTCATGCTCCACATCACAGTCCTCGCCTACGGTATTACCTAGGTCATCTTTGGGTTTTTGGATATAACCTGTTCGCTCCTCTATGGGCAGATATTCATGCTCCCACACCATGACCGCCTGCATGCAGGTTTGGCGTTGTTCGTCCGTGAGACGAACACCATTATCCCATCTGCCAATTTCAATGGCACTGCGAAATTTGGCGACAATATTGGGGGTGAGACTGTTTAAAATGTCTTGTTTGTTCATGATTTGCCTTTTTTATCTGCTGATTATTACTTGTTAGTTGCTCTTTGCATCAAAACCTGTTCACCGCCATGACCTCTTTGGTCAGTTTTGTAAATATTTAGAATAAATTTTGTAAAAAGATAATGATTTTTTTATCACACTTATGTTACAATATAATTTTATTAAAGTAAACGGAAATATGGAAACGGTTTTATGCAAAACATTTACAATCTAAATACAGACGCCATCAATCGGCTGACAGGCATTGACCCTACCCTAAGCCCAGATTGGCAAGAGATTCTAGAAGAGATTATACCACAGCTTGACGAAGAGTCGCAAACCATCGTTAAAAACACCATTTTATCACCCAAGGGCATCACTTACAGCAAGAGTGCAGGGAAATTTTTCGCCCAAAAACCAAAGACGCTCGCTCAAATTTTACAATCATCTGCTTTACACAACAAACAGCTCATCAAAGCTGCCCATCTTTTGCAAGACATTTATAAGCTACCCCCCCCCAAGCGATACACCACAATCCTATGATGCACTCTTGTTCATCGATGAGTTAGAGTCCGCCCTAAGCTATCTTGACAAAGTTCCGATAAGCTCCGAAAGACACGAACACAAACAACGTAACGCCATCAGAGCTGCCTCTTTGTATGAAATTGCTGATTGGATTGACACCATCACATTTAAAATGCCCAAAAATACCCGGCAAATTAATGAATATACTTTTAAGATTTTTATCAAAGAAGTTTTTATCAAATCACTCATTCAAGGACGAGATTTTCACTTTTTAGAAGCGGTGGATTTGGATTTATATGGCATTACCCATTTTCCAGCATTCATCCAAAAACAATCCGTTGAACGCAAGTTGCTCATTGTTGAGACCAAAAATATTTGGTTCATCATTTCTCCACCTGATACCCTAGGCAGTAACCCTTTTTCATTGCGACGATTTTTGACCGAAGAGGTGACGGGAGGATTTAGTTATTTTAACGCTTTGGCACTTCCCAAACCCTTATGTGATAATCCTGAGGTGCAAGCGGTCATGCTAAAATTCGTCAATCGCATTTTTAGCCTTGATCGCAATATCTCTGATGAACTTAAAAAATACGCCATTCATCTTAAAACAGTACTTAAAAAACAACTCGCCCCCATTTTGATGGACAGTACATTTGCAGCAGACGGTGGCAGTGCAGAAAAAATCATCGCCAGACGCATCATTACTTTTGAAGAGTTACTCACCAGTTCGGTATTACGACAACTGCCAACCATGATAAGCATTGCCAAAAGCTCTGAATTTGACCAAGAATTTTTATTTCATCGTTTAAATATTTTCTTTAATGAATTACTCACATTGATTAAAAATTTTAGAATGCACCCACTGGCTCGTCATGCTTTTGTTGCTCAGCACTTACAACTGCGTGTTTTGGCATTTGATGTATTGTTCCAAAAAAACAGAAAGGCGATTTTTGACCCCACCATCAACTCCCAAGAACTCAAAGAGAAACTCAGTCAGGCGATGATAGAAGTTCGTAACAGTTATGAAGAGGGGATGAATAACATGGCGGAGTTAGAAAAACTCATCGCCGATGTCAAAACCTATGATAACAAAAAATCATCTGGTAATTTTTTTGCCAAATTGGGTTTTGGCAAGCCCAAATACACCATAGAAGAGCTAAAAGAAGCCAAAAAAGACTTAAACGAAACGTTCTTTATAGACATCGTACGCCACGCCAAAAAATACAAACAGGCGATGGTGTATATGGAGTATGAAACTGACTTTGAGATTAATGAAGACTATCGCCACTATGCCATCGCCAACGAAAGTCAAAGTTTGGCACGCCTGCCCTATATCATTGCTCTGCCAGAGGACAAAGAGAGATTTTCACTAGAATCATTAAAAGATGATGTTTACTGGGAAATCTTTGACCAAATTTATAACGTCTGACCAACCAATCATGGGCAAACATAAGATTTGCCCATGATGAGTTTACAAAAAATTAAACCGTCCATCATCACCCATCGCCTGTGGTAACTCATCTGTCCCCACCCCCATGAGTGCCAAAGTTTCACGCTCTATGAGTCGTGTGATCGTATCTAGGGGCAAATCATTTTGTGCCACACCAAACGGCTCTTCTAGCTGGGCACTTAGCTCATCTAACCCCAAAAACATATAGGCAAGCAGTCCCACCAAAAACGGCGTCCAACCTCCCAATACCGACTCAATGCCAAATGGCAACATCCAGCAAAAACAAAATACCGCCCGATGTAGTAGTACCGAGTAAACGAGTGGCAAGGGCGTACCACTGATGCGGTCGCACCCTGCTTGGATGTTACCCATTTCAATGATGTGGCGTTGGATACTGGTATAGATGATGTCGCTGATTTGCCCTGATTTGACGGCATGGATTAGGCGGTGTTGCATTCGCTCTAACACCACTTGTGGAGCGTTGATGTGATGAAAGATGAGTGTATTTAATTCATCTTTGTCTTTATCGGAGATAATCAGATAATCAGAAAACCTATCCATCGGAAGTTTTTGGTGACGAAGTCGGTCTTTGAATAAGTTGACAAAAATCAGCATGTCCATCAGCAACGCTTGCCTGTCATCATCGCCCAAAAAATGGCTGTCCCGAGACAGATGGCGAGTATTGGCAATCAGGGCACCCCACAGTTTACGCCCCTCCCACCATCTGTCATAGCAAGCATTATTCCTAAATCCCAAAAAGACAGACAGCACCACACCAAATACTGTAAAGCCAACCGCAGGGACGTTTTTGACGGTGTAGAGTTGATAATGCGACAATCCCCACGCTATCATGGATACCGCCATCAGCAAAATAATCATGGGCAACACTTTGGGCAGTATCGTGCCATGCCACATGAACAGCAGTTTTAGGCTGTTGTGTTTATCACGAACTATCATAACTTAACAATCACAGTCGCCATACGTCCTGTGGCAGATTTTTTGGCATGGATTTGCTGGCGGTATGAATAATATTTTGGGTCATCATAACTGCATAGGGGATTATCATTGATAAGGGTAATGTTTAGATGCACCAGTTGTAACTGGGCGAGTTTGACAATATCCATCAGGCATTTATCACCTTTATCTGTGATGATTTGTTGATACAATTCATCATATCTTAATGCCACCAATTTTTTATCCACCACCTGTGTGATGATGTCATGGGCTAAGGTTTTATCAATTTCATAATTAATGTGGCCAATACATGCCCCAATGACAGCCTTCATGTTATGCTTATCATAAAATTTTTCATGAGTATTTTCAATGATGCCTTGTGTCAACCCTTGCCAACCTGCATGAATGCAAGCAATTTGAGCATCATGATGGTTAGCGTGGTTAAAAAGAGCAATTGGCACACAGTCAGCGGTCATGATAGACAGCCCCACACCCATCTCATTGCTAATGAGTGCATCAGCATCTTGGGGCGACATGGCAAAGGCAGGATGCACCACGATATCGCTATGAATCTGATTTAACCAGCAAATCTCATGAATTTGACCGCCGGTCATGTGATTTAATTTATCCATTAACGCCATGCGTTTCATCAGTACCTGCTCACCGTCATCACCAACGTGCCGCCCCATATTAAATGAGCCATACAAATCATCACCCCATTTGTCAAACTGACCTGCATGGGTTTGGATGATGAGTACATGGTCGTTTTGGTATAATATATCAAACATGGCAATCTTTTTAGTCTTATTTATTTAATCTTGATTTAATCTTGATTTAATCTTGCAAAACTCTCATCATATCCGCCATGTCAGATGGCATATCACAGCTAAATGCCAGTGCTTTGCCTGTGGTTGGATGGATAAAACCGAGTTTGTGGGCGTGTAAGGCTTGATGGGGAAAGTCTATCACTGCTTGATAAGTGGCAGGCATAAGCCCTGATTTGGGCAGAGTACCATAAACTTTATCACCAAGCAGGGCATGACCGATATGGGACAGATGTACACGGATTTGGTGAGTACGCCCCGTCTCCAAGCGAACATGGAGCAAGCTATAATGCGTACCCAGTGGCGTGGCGGATAGGATGTGCGTGGTGGCAGGTTTACCGCTGTCCGTTACCGTCATTTTGGTGCGATGAATGCGGTGTCGCCCTATCGGTGCGTCTATTGTGGCATGGCGTAAAATGTCATTTGGAGCACCTGTGGCGATGCACTGATATTCACGATAGACCGATTTGTCTTTTAATTGTTCGGTTAAATCAAGTTGGGCGGTTTTGCTGCGTGCAACGATGAGTAGCCCCGATGTGTCCTTATCAATACGATGCACCAATCCTGCTCGTGGCAGATGGGCATTATTAGGATAATGATATAATAAGGCATTAACCAGCGTGCCTGTGCGATTACCTGCCCCTGGGTGGACGACCAAACCAACAGGCTTATTTATCACAATCACCTCATCATCGGCATAGACCACATCAAGGGTAATATCCTCGGGCAAATCTTCACCGTGATGGTCAAGCATGGCAGACAAAGTCAAAATATCACCCAACTTGACACGGTATTTACTTTTTTGGGGTGCATCATTGACAAGCAAACTCTCATCATCAATAAAACCCTGTATCTGCACTCGTGAAAAGCCGTCAAACACGTCGGTGGCGATTTTATCTAAACGTGTGCCAATCTCACGCTCACAAACGGTATGGCGTTGCATGAGTGGCTTTGATAAGCTTATTTTATCAAATTTATCATCAAATTCATCTAAGTGCGACCCAGACAAACCAGACAAGTCAAGTAAGTGGTCATTGCTAGCATGATGAAAAGAGTGTTTTTTCATGATTATATCAATTACTTTTTAAAATAAACATTTTAGCATTTTTTGTTAAAAATGGTTGATTTTATTTTGGTGTTGTTCATTCATAAAATTTTGTGGTAAACTATTTGCAATTTTTAAATTTCAAATTTTATTGCAAATTGGACAAAAGATGAACAAAACTGCCAAACTTACCTTGACCGCCGTCATGACCTGTGCCTTGCTACTTAGTGGTTGTTCTACCCTAAAAGGCATTGGCAAAAAAGACAGCAATGTCATCGCCAGTGCCGAAAAATCAGAGACGGGCTATTATCAAGACGCCCAAACCGCCCTTGAAAAAAATCGCTACAATGAAGCCATGACCGCCCTAAATGGCTTACGCACTTTCTACCCAACAGGACAGTATGCCGAACAAGCCTTGCTTGATTTGATTTATGCCCAATATCGTGCCAATGACTTTGAGGCAGTCATCAAGAGCACCGCCGAATTTATCCGCTCTTATCCAACCAGTCGCCACGTAGATTATGCTCTATATGTCCAAGGCGTTACCAACATGGGAGGTGCCCCCAAAGCATCTCGCCTATTTAACCTTGACCAATCACAGCGTGATGTGTCTTATTTGCGTTTGGCATTTCAAGATTTTTCCAACCTCATCCAATACTTTCCAGACAGTGCTTATGCTCCTGACGCCGCTCAACGTATGAGGGCGATTTATAATGACTTTGCCGAACATGAACTGGTCGCTGCACGCTGGTATGTTAAGCGTGGGGCTTATGTTGCCGCTGCCAATCGTGCCAAATGGGTATTTCAATATTTTCCCCAATCGGGGGGCGTGCCAGAGGCCATTGCCATATTGGCTTACAGTAATGAGAAACTGGGGCTAACCGACACTGCCAATCAATACAAAACCCTACTCCAAATCAACTACCCCCAATACCTTGGGGCAAATGGACAGGTCAATATTGGCAATAACCAATCTTTTGCCAAAAAAGCCTTATCATCGGTAAGTTTTGGCAGATTTGGACGTGCCAAAGACGCATCAACCCATCAAAGCGGTCAATATGATGGCACAACACGCACACAAATCATCACCTCCGCCCAAGAGATTGCTCTGCCTGAGACCACCACCGAAGCAACCACTCCAAAGACTGGCAATACAGGCAATACACGCCACATTGGCTTAGGTTTGCCAGATGATGAGGCTCAGGTAGGCAACATTAACCAAACACCCAGATAGCATCACACTTCACTGTCAAAGTCCACCTTTTGGCGGTCAATTTTGCCAAATCATGATGCTTTAAATCACGGTGCTAGTAAGATTAACTTGATTTTTTGATTTTAATTTTTTGATTTTAGGAAAAGTTATGGCAATGCCCATTCGTGGCGGTATTTTAACCTGCAATATCGCTGACACCCAAACCCTACACAGCAGTTACCTGTCTTTTGTGACTCACGGTGGTATTTTTGTGCCGAGTACCAGACAGCACAATCTTGGCGAAGATGTGTTTGTGGCATTTACCTTGCCCGGCTCTGCCGAACGCTATCCGCTCAATGGCAAAATCGTATGGATTAATGAAAAAGGCACACTTAGCAAGCCTGCTGGTTTTGGCATGCAGTTTGGTACCGACCCCAACAGCCTAAAACTTAAAAATGAAATTGAGCGTCTGCTTGCTGGTGAAATAGAATCCACCAATCCAACTTATACCATGTGATTTTTTATCATTTTAAGAGGGATTATGACACGCATGCACCCTTTTTGGCAAATCATCAACACCATTCCCAACTTCCCTAAGGCTGACATTGATTTTTATGACATCACGCCTCTGTTATGGCACATTGATGAACTCATTAACGAACTCTTAAACGCCCTACCCGATGGCATGATTGATGAGGTAGAGTGCTTTGCTACGACCGAAGCCAGAGGATTTGTCATTGGCAGTTTGTTATCAGGACGCACAAGCAAACCGCTTTTGCTGATTCGTAAAGCGGGCAAACTACCGCCTCCCATTTATCGTCAAAGCTATGATTTAGAATATGGCACCGACATGCTAGAAATCAGAGCAGACACCCCCAAATCAAAAATACTGCTGGTTGATGACGTGCTTGCCACAGGGGGAACATTAAAGGCAAGCAAACTTTTGTGCAAAAAAGCAGGGCATGATGTGCTTGGAGCATTGGTACTGCTTGATTTGCCAAACTTACATGATGATATCGGCATGCAGGTCTATTCGGTCATGACCGATACACTCTGATGGCGATGGGGCAGCAGAGATTTACCATTATCATTGGGCGATGTGATTTGGTCAGTAATTAGACGTTAAGCCCTGTTGGCATTGGTGTGATTGCAACAAGTGAAATTTTGGAGACAAAAGGGAGATTTCACAGAAAATTTATCAAAATATGCCACCTAACTACCAAAGTTTGTTATAATTTACCCCCCATTTATCACCACTTGACCGCCATGGACGTTATTTTGCAACTTTTTGATTTTGCTTTACATATTGATGAGCATTTGTCCGTATTTTTGGCGGATTATGGCTTGTGGATTTATGGCATTTTATTTTTGATCATCTTTGTAGAGACAGGCTTGGTTGTCATGCCCTTTTTGCCAGGGGACAGCTTATTGTTTGCCGTTGGGGCATTGACGGCATTTACAGGTGAGTTAAACCTTGCCTTGCTTATTGCCCTGCTCTTTATGGCGGCGGTGTTAGGCGATACGCTCAACTATCACATTGGCAAATACATCGGGCCAAAAGTTTTTGAGAAAAATTACCGCTTTATCAACAAAGAATATCTGTTCAAGACCCAAGCCTTTTTTGAAAACCACGGAGGTAAGACTGTCATCTTTGCCCGTTTTTTACCCTTTGCTCGCACCTTTGCACCATTTGTAGCAGGTGCAGGAAGCATGAATTACAAGCGATTTATCAGTTATAATGTCATTGGTGGGTTTTTGTGGGTTGTTGCATTTATACTTCTTGGTTATTTTTTTGGCAATCAGCCTGTCATTAAGGATAATTTTACTTATGTGATTTTTGGGATCATTGGGTTTAGCGTATTGCCAATTATAATCGGTTTTATCAAACAAAAAATCTCTCAAAATCCATAAACACGACAACAAGGCATCATCATGACCACATTTAAAGATTTGCTCTCCAAAGACGCCCAAACCCAGCTCAAAGAGATGGGCGGCAAACTCTCCACAAACTCTGAAAACGACAGCAACGGCAAACCTACCAGTGCCAACGTCATGGGCAAAAAAGAAGTTACCCAGCAAGTCAAACGCTTTGGCAGTGAACTCATCGATGATGATAAAGTACTGTTCATGCAAGCGATGAATGGTGTCCGCCCCCTAAAACACGAAAAGTCAGTCAATCACACCCAAAAAACCAACCCCAAAGACCCAACCACTCTCTTTCGCCGTGCCAATGCCCAAGGCGGTGATGAGAAAACCCAAACCAACTTATCTGACATGCAAGCCCTGCTAAATCCTGTGGCAAGTGAAGCATTTTTAAGCCATAAACACCCAACTTTACAAAACAAGGTATTTGAGCAGCTAAAACAAGGCAAACTGCGTTGGTATGATGCACTAGATTTGCATGGGTCAAGCATTGATGAAGCCCGAGATGCCGTCCAAACCATCATCGCCAACGCCCTAAAACATGGCGAAACCGTGGTCAAAATCGTCCACGGTAAAGGCGCAGATGCCATTCTCAAAACTTGCGTCAATGGTTGGTTACGCCAAATCCCTGAGGTCATGGCTTTCGTCTCCGCTCCTGCCAACGATGGGGGCAATGGGGCGGTGTTGGTGCTGATTAAGAAAAAGAAACTGGGATGATGACACCCTATTACCCCATCGCTCTCATCAAGATATTGTGATGATAATAATATTGTGATAATATGATACAATTTGAATAAATTTTGACAGCTTGGTATTTTTATGTCTCCCATCATCTCTGGTTTTGCTTTATTACTAACCTGTCTTGCTCTGCCCATCTTTGCTTACGCCAACGACACCATGGCATTAACAGATGAACCCATCTTGCAATTTGGCAATAGCACATGGCTAGATGACACCAGAGATGATGCCAAAAATTGGCTCAATCACACCGCACAACACGTAGATGGTTGGTTTGGGGTAAGCGATTTGGATGAGCCTGCCCATGCTTCCATCCGCCTTATGCTTGACACTCATTATAATGAATATGATGGCACAACTGTCAAACCTCGCATTCGTGGACGCATCAAACTACCAACACTAGAAAATCGCCTAAGCGTGATGATTGGTGATGACAAGCTAGATTTGGAACATGGCGGTGGCATTTATAATGACGGACGTGCTATTACCTATGGTAATAATGCCTTTAACCGTCGCCAAAACCGTGAAGACAACACATCACTTGCTCTGCGTTGGTCAAAGTTTCAAAATGATATCGGTGTAGATACCGATGCTGATATTGGTCTGCGTTCTGATGATTTGTATCTAAAATTACACGCCCAAAAAAAGTGGAATCTTGACCATCGCATTCACGCCCGCTTTGAGCAAATGTATCGCTACGGCACCAAGAGCGAACATTATGCCCTATCCACGCTTGAATTTAGCCAGCCCCAATCCAAGCATCGCACACTCATCAATCGCACACACTTATCCTACACCCATAAAGACACCGAAGAGAGTGCATGGGGCAACAGTCTGTATCAACAGCATCATTTAGATGGCAAACATGGCACACGGACGTTTGGTTATGGCATATACACAGGGGGCGATGTTGTGGATAAGCGATTTGAGCTGGATGTTTATGGCCCTTATGCCAGCTATCGCCAACCCATATGGCGAAAATGGCTGTTTATGCAGACAGACGTCAGTTATTACAACAACAAAGACCGAGACCGAGACCATCATTTGGGGATATTTAACCGTTTGGAGATGGTTTTTTAGGTGAATGGATGACACAAAATTTACAACAATCCTACTTGTGTGCCCTTGTCATTTATGCCGTTTTCACGCATAATAAGCAACGTTTTTGCTGATAAAATGAGATTTTTGCCATGTTCTATGCTAAAAAACTGACCACATTAACTTTATCCATATTTGCCATCTGTGGTATGACCGCCTTTGCTCAAATTGATGTTCAAGCCACCAAATCAGGGACAAAAAACGCCTTTGATCCCACCTTATTAACCACCGATGACAGCGATAGCATCAGCCAAATTAACGCCAAAAAAGCCAACGATGACACCACCATCATCAACAATCCCAACAAATCAAGTAAAAGCTACACCAAAGTAAACTTATCTGAATACGCCAAAACCGTCAATGAATCCACGTGGTCGCCCAACATGAATGTCAATAGTGCCATGACGGTCAAGATTCAAGTACTGCTAGACCAAAATCATGCCTCTGTCGGAGCGATTGATGGCGGTTGGGGCAATCACAGTAAAAACGCCCTTGCCAACTTCCAACGCATGAAAAACCTGCCCGCCACTGGTAAGATGAATCAAGAAACATGGGACGCCCTAAGTATGGGGGCAGATGATGTGTTGGTTAGCTACACCATCACCGAAGATGACATGGGCAAATTTAGCAGCTTACCAAACAGCGTTGTTGCTCGCTCCAAGCTAAGTAGCTTAGGCTATGAAAGCATTCAAGAAAAACTTGCCGAACGCTTTCACATGCGTATTGACTACCTGACCAAAATCAACCCCAACAAAAAATTCATGGCAGGTGAGAGCATTACCGTGGTCAATACCAAAGATGCTTTTGAAGATGGTTTTGACAAAATTATCGCCAATACCACCACAAACACCGTTACCGCCTATCAAGGTGGTATGCTCATGGCAAGTTACCCTGCCACAATTGGCAGCAGCAAAAAATCTGCCGAACAAGGCACATACACCCTAAACAGCAAGGTGAAAATGCCCCATTATCGTGCCACCGTTACCAAAGATGACACCAAACAGACCTTCATCCTGCCTCCTGGTGCCAACAGCCCTGTTGGTGTGGTGTGGATGAGTCTGGATAAAGCAGGTTATGGCATTCATGGCGTGAGTAATCCTGAGATACTCGGACAGCCTACCCCGATTGGCTCTATCGGTTTGTCCAACTGGGACGTGTTAGAGCTGTATGCCAACGTCCAAGAGGGCGTAACGGTTGAGATTAAATGACATCATTCATGTGTGATTTATAGGCTTTTACCACCAAATCCAAACCCCACCAAACCCATTCATTTTCACCATTAAAGGAAAACTCCATGTCCAAGCCGTCTTTTTCTGCCTTGACCGCCCTATCTCCCCTTGACGGTCGTTATGCGTCCAAATGCGATGCTCTGCGTCCATATCTGTCCGAATTTGGGCTCATTCACGCCCGTGTTACCGTTGAGATTCGCTGGTTGCAAGCTTTGGCAAAGCACCCTGATATTGGTGAAATCATGCCATTTAGCAAAGAGACCGATGACAAACTAGATGCCATAATTAGCAATTTTAGCGAAAAGGATGCCTTACGAATCAAAGAGATAGAACGCACCACCAACCATGATGTCAAGGCAGTAGAGTACTTTTTAAAAGAGAAAATTTGCGACATTGATGAGCTAAAAAATGCAGGTGAGTTCATCCACTTTGCTTGCACCTCCGAGGACATTAACAATTTATCACACGCTCTCATGCTAAAATCAGGTCGTGATGTTCTAATAATATCCATGCAAACCATCATTGATGAGATTGCCAAACTTGCCGATAACCATGCCAGCACGCCCATGCTATCTCGCACACATGGACAAACCGCAAGTCCTACCACGCTTGGCAAAGAGATGGCAAATGTCGCTTATCGCTTGCATCGCCAATTAAAGCAGTTTAAAAATGTAGAACTTCTTGGCAAAATCAACGGTGCTGTTGGTAACTACAACGCCCATCTGTCTGCTTATCCAACCCTTGACTGGATAAAGCATTCACAAAATTTTGTAGAGAGTTTGGATTTGACTTTCAACCCTTATACCACGCAGATTGAACCACATGACTATATGGCGGAGCTTTTTGACGCATTACGCCGTTTTAACACGATTTTGATTGACTTTAACCGTGATGTGTGGGGCTATATCTCACTGGGTTATTTTAAGCAAAAGCTCAAAGATGGCGAAGTAGGCTCATCAACCATGCCTCACAAGGTAAATCCCATTGATTTTGAAAATTCAGAAGGCAACCTTGGTCTGGCAAATGCGGTATTGTCTCATCTTGGTGAAAAACTGCCCATCTCACGCTGGCAACGAGATTTGACCGATTCAACCGTTCTTCGTAACATGGGCGTAGGCTTTGCCCAAAGCCTTATTGCTTTTGAAGCATGTTTAAAAGGCATTGGCAAACTACAAATCAACGAACAACGCCTAAGCGATGACCTAGATCACGCCCAAGAAGTGCTGGCTGAACCCATTCAGACTGTGATGAGACGCTACAATATTGAAAAACCATACGAAAAATTAAAAGCCCTCACTCGTGGGCAGATGATGACTCGTGAGATGATGACAGACTTTGTAAACAGCGATGAACTGTCTGCTGTTCCTGCCAATGCACGTGAACGCCTGACCGAACTAACCCCTGCCACCTATATTGGTAATGCTGATAAGCAGGCGAAGGCGTTGAAGGATTATTTGAAATAATTTTGGTTTTTGGTAAATAGGTGTGGTATGATTTTATCACACCTATTTTTATTGGAAAAGTTATGGCAAGCACACAAAGCATTGACGAAAGATTATTAAAAGTCCTAAATCAAGATAAGGACAAAAACAAAAGTGATAGCGAAGACCAAGCTAAAAATAAAGGCTATGTTATTGGATTAACTGGCGAATGGGGTATTGGCAAAACACATTTTTGGAAAAATTTTTATAAAGAAAAACGTAGCGAACTGGACTGTCAAAAATATGCTTATATTTCCTTGTTTGGTATAGATAGCTTGGATGGTTTAAAATATGAAATCGCCATTCAAACACAAGCAATCAGCACAGACAAAAAAGATAGTGGAGGAAACTCAATAGCAAAATCGTTATTTACCTTTTTAACCAATAATGTCAAAATACCTGATATAGAAAGTAATGGTTTTGCCCTATCTATTGGTAAAAATCTCATTACAAGCAGTCTGTTTAGCTTGGTAAAAGATACGATTATTTGCATTGATGACTTGGAAAGAAAACCTGACAACCTTGATATAAAAGACATCATGGGGCTGATTAATCATCTTAAAACCGAGAAAAACTGTAAAGTGGTTGTGATTTTACACCAAGATAAAACAGATAACCAATTTCAAGAATACAAGGAAAAAGTATTTGATGAAATTGTGCATTTAACAGAAAATTTTTCTATCATTAAAACTATTATTAATGACAATGAAATCATTGATATTTATGAAGAATTTTATCAAAAATTAGCGGTTAAAAACATACGCTTTTATGAAAGAGTCAAACGAGATTATCAAGAAATTATAGAATCGGTTGATGATTTAAGCTTGTCAAGCAAAGACAGCATATTGAGAAACCTACTTATTGTCAGACTTGCTGACTTAATAAAACCCGAGATACCTTGTGAGAATAAGGATAATAAGTTTATATTTGATTTGGAATATCTGTTAAATTTTGAACCTTATAATATTTCTGACAATTCTGTGGTAGATATAATAAATTCACTAGAATATTTTTTTAAGGGTTTTATTGATTTTAGTTATCTAAGTAATTGGGTTGAAGTGATAACAGAAAACATTTTTAATTACAATATTGATGATAAATTTATAAAAGAACTGATTGCACAAGATGAAATTTCAGAAGAAAAAATACAAACCATCAAACACCATAAATCACTAATATCAAAACTGCATAATCTTGATACAGATGCTAATTTTACCCAAGATTTTTATAATTCATCAGTTAAAGTAATTAAATACGAGCATTTTAATAATCTAAGTTTTTATTATAAAGTGATAGCACTATATAATCAGACATTAGCAAAATCTTTTAAAGAACAAGTAGAAGATCACATTATAAAAACCATCGAGAATAGCAAAAGAAAAATAGATTTTGATGACTTCTACCCTTGTGGGGTAGAGAATTATGACATCTTTAAAGATTTTGTCAAAGAGCAAATTAAAAACCATGCCTTAAAAATAGATTTTAAAGATTTCTTTTTAAACCCTGACAATCAACGCAATAATGATGATGTTAAGAAAGCTGTAAATGAGATAACAAAAGATGATTTGCGTGATGTAATATGGTCAGATTTAGGAGATTATTTTCGGTCAAGAAGGCGTTTGTTAGAATCCATTGTACAACACAGTCTCTTTTCAAAACAAAAAAGCGAAGAAGTTCGCCAATGGATACGGGAATTATTGAATGAGAATATCAAAGAAAATCCCGATAATGAAATCGCTGTTACATTACTGTTGCAGGACACCGAGAATTTAACCAAATTCACATGACAGACTAGATAATTCCAAAATGGCGGTCAAACGGTCGCCATTTTTATTTATCAACCCATCTTTGTCGGTCTAATTTCCCCAAAATCGATACACATTGCCCACATTGTCCACATCTATCACACCACGAACAATAAAATCTATCGTACATGGCAGGAGCATATGTTCTAGGGCGTGAACTCTGTTTTGTAACGTGGCAGGTGTGTCATTGGGGTGTATTTCTAGCACCGCCTGACTAAGAATTTGCCCTGCATCAAGCTTGGCTGTTACCAAATGTACCGAACAGCCATGATACCGCTCGCCTGATTGTAACACTCGTGCGTGCGTGTCCAACCCTTTATAACTGGGAAGTAAAGACGGATGCAAATTTATCATGGAGGCATTTAATCCATCTTTTACACCATTAATAAATAGTGGCGTTAAGATTTTCATAAACCCTGCCAGTACCACCAAATCCACACCCAACGGCTTTAATACATGAAGGGCAAGCTGTTCAAATTGGGCTCGTTTGTAGGTTTTACCCTGTTCGTTTTTATCAATGACAAAGGTAGCAATATTGGCATTTTTGGCACGGACTAAGGCATAAGCATCCGCCTTGTTGCTGATGACAGCGACTATCTTGATGGGCAACTTACCCGATTGCATATGCTCAATTAAAACTTGTAAGTTTGAGCCATTGCCAGAGACTAGGACGGCGATTTTTAATGTCTTCATATTAGCTAATACATTCAATGGGATATTTTATAATTTCACTATCCACCGTCAATACCGTTAAATGCTCGCACATGGCTTGGCTGATAATCATACGGTCAAAGGGGTCTTCATGATGAAATTCAAGGGTTTGTAGGTTTAGAATATGCGTTTGGGTAATTGGCAGGATTTCATAATAATGATATTTTTTGATTTCTTTAATTAACTCATCAAGCGTTCTTGGTAAAAACAATTTACCCAATTGATATTTTATTTGCATCTCCCAAAATGTTGCCATGCTGATATAAAATACATCACTGGGATTTTGAAGTAAACTGGCAATATGCTTGGGCAATTTCTCAGGATAACAACCTGCCCAAATAAAAATATGCGTATCCAACAGATATTTATTCATCACCATTCACTTATATAAAATATCGTCATCTGGAAACCAAAAGTCATCGCCCAAATAATCATCAAAATCATCACTCATTACCATACCGCCCTTAAAAAACCCCAAACGCTTTTTAGCAATTTCTTGACGGCTCAATGGCATTTCTTGCTTATCTATTTTAACGATTTTATTTTGTAAAAATTCCAACAAAAAAGAATAGTCATCTGCTTTTAGATTTTCCAAAGCAGGTAATATCGCTTGCACTTTTGGCGATAATGCTGTGTTAGAAGTTTGCATAAAGTATCCTTTTTAAATTGGGCTTAACCGCCATCAAACCCAATTTACCAATCATCTAAAAATAAATTTAACCTTTAAATATAAACCACCGCTTTATCAGTACGCTCTACAATTTGCCCAATTTGCCAAGCACGCTCACCTTGTGCATTCAAGAATGCCAAAGTTTCATCTTTTTTGTCATCAGAGACAACAATCACAAAACCTACGCCACAGTTAAAGGTACGCACCATCTCACTTTGGGTGATGTTGCCTGCTTGTTGTAGCCAGTTAAAAACGGCAGGAAACTCCCAAGTGGCGAGATTAATCTCGGCAGATAAATCATCGGGCAACACACGGGGTAAGTTTTCAGTCAGACCGCCACCTGTGATGTGTGCCATGGCGTGAATGTTTGCATTGCCAAGCTGTTTTTGCAGGGCATGTACCGACTTGACATAAATGCAAGTGGGTTTCATCAGAGCATCCGCCAAAGTCTCGCCATCGCCCAGCGTGTGAGTACTAATGTCCACACCCGATACATCAATCACTTTTCGCACAAGCGAATAACCGTTAGAATGCACGCCAGAGCTTGCCAGAGCAATCAGCACATCACCTTTTTGGACGTTTGCCCCTGTGATGACTTCATCTTCTTCAACCACACCCACACAAAAACCCGCCAGGTCATAATCATCTTTTTGATACATGCCAGGCATTTCGGCGGTCTCACCACCGATTAAAGCACAATTTGACAATTTACAACCATCGCCAATACCCTTAATAACCATCTCGGCAACATCCACATCAAGTTTACCTGTGGCATAATAATCCAAGAAAAATAATGGCTCAGCACCGCACACAAGTAAATCATTGACACACATTGCCACAAGGTCTTGACCGATGGTTTCATGGCGATTTAGGTCTAAGGCAAGTTTTAGTTTGGTGCCAACACCGTCCGTACCAGAGACAAGTAAGGGTGATTTGTAACCTTGTGGGATACGGCACAACGCCCCAAACCCACCAAGTCCGCCCACCACTTCGGGGCGGGTCGTGGCACGGGCGACAGATTTGATACGCCCAACAAGGGTCTCGCCTGCATCAATATCAACGCCTGCGTCTTTGTAGCTAAGTGATGTTTGGGTCGTCATAGTTGCACCTATAAAACATAGAAAGTTAAAAATTAGAGTGTATAAAAAGTATATAAAACTGGACTAATTATACCAAATTTCTTATCCAACTTAATGAAAATTTGCAATTGTTATAAAAAAAATTAAAAACCACCACTTTTTTGATGGCAAATGTTCTTAATTCAAAATTTTTTGCTTTGCCTTTTACTCATCATGGTGTATAATGGCGACATATTGCGATAAAGCGGTCTACCATAACATCTACCAAAAAAGATTTGCAATGGTTTTAAAGATATTGTACAATACACTCACTTAATAAATTACTATACTTATTGAGTATTTTTAAGGGCTCATAGCTCAGTTGGTTAGAGCAGAGGACTCATAATCCTTTGGTCGCAGGTTCAAGTCCTGCTGGGCCTACCATATTAAAATGAATAAAATCAAGGTTTTAAGAGATTGAGACCTTGATTTTTTTGTGTTTAAAAATAACCAAAAATAAAATAATAACCATATAATAACCAACGTTCGTAATGTACTTCCCACTCCTTACCGCCAGAACAAGGAGTTTCCCACACTTGTCACACGTGATTAACGCACGATACAACAGCATACATGGCGATATGTAACAGCCAAATGCCATCAACCCAATTACCAAAACCGAAAAACTTGCCAAAAATCACCACGTTTATTTTGGGTTTTGTTCTCATGGATCATCTATTTTTCAATAAAACTGGCAGATTTGAGATGGTCTATCATTAAGATGGTCTATCATATAGTCATTTGGTGGTTAAGTGCAATGTATGATGCGTTTTTGCTCACTGCCAACACGACCCTAATAAATGAACGATTTACCCCCTTTTTTTGGTGGTAAATCGTTGTTTGCTGATAAGTTTAGCTAAATCTTAGTTTATCAAAGGTCAATACCCCATTGTCCACACCTACCGAGATGGTATCACCTGCGATAAACTCGCCTGATAAGAGTTTTTGAGCAAGGGGGTTTTCAATCTCTTGAACAATGGCACGTTTAAGCGGTCTTGCTCCAAATACAGGGTCATAACCTACCGACACAAGCTCATTTATCGCTTCGTCTGATAAGACAAGCGAAAGCTCACGCTCTTTTAATCTGGCTCTTAGGCGGTCAAGCTGAATGCTGGCAATGCCTGCCATCTGCGACTGCCCAAGTGGATGAAAGACCACAATCTCATCAATACGGTTAATAAACTCAGGACGAAAATGAGCGTTCACTGACTCCATGACTGCTGATTTTATCTCTTCGTACTCATCGCCTGCCATGTCAAAGATTTTATGACTGCCAAGGTTTGATGTCATGATGATGACGGTATTCTTAAAGTTCACCACACGCCCCTGAGAATCGGTCAAACGCCCATCATCTAAGACTTGTAGTAGAACATTAAAGACATCAGGGTGAGCCTTTTCCACCTCATCAAATAAAACAACACTGTACGGTTTACGGCGAACCGCTTCGGTCAGCACGCCCCCCTCTTCATAACCGACATAACCGGGGGGAGCTCCCACCAAACGGCTAACACTGTGTTTTTCCATAAACTCGCTCATGTCAATACGTACCATCGCCGTCTCATCATCAAATAAGAAATTAGCAAGTGATTTGGTCAGCTCCGTTTTACCAACACCTGTTGGCCCTAAAAATAAGAATGAACCGCTTGGACGATTGGGGTCGGAGAGTCCTGCACGGCTGCGGCGAACAGCATTGGCAACCGATTTGACCGCTTCATCTTGACCGACCACACGTTCATGCAAAATTCTCTCCATGCCCAGCATTTTATCACGCTCGCCTTGCATCATCTTGGCGACAGGAATGCCCGTGGCGTGCGACACCACCTCGGCAATTTCATTATCTGTTACCTTATTTCTAAGCAATTTAGGCGTATCTGTATCATCATACTGTTCATCGGCAAGCTGTTTTTGCAAATTGGGGATAATCTCATGTTGCAATCGCCCCGCCTGCTCCCAGTTACTATCACGTTGGGCTTTTTCTAGGGCAATGCGTGCCTTGTCAAGCTCAATCTGAGCATGCTTAGTACCCTCTACCAGTGCCTTTTCAGCCCTCCAAATCTCCTCTAAATCATTATATTCTTTTTCCAATTCATCAATTTGGGTTTGTAGCTGCTTAACTTGTGCAAGACTTGCTACATCGTCTTCTTTTTTAACAGTCTGTAACTGCATTTTTAGCTGGATGATGCGTCTGTCAAGTTTGTCAAGGCTTTCAGGTTTACTGTCAAGCTCCATTTTAATGCGAGATGCTGCCTCATCAATCAAATCAATCGCCTTATCAGGCAATTGGCGGTCGGTGATATAGCGGTGCGACATTTTGGCAGCGGCGATGATGGCGGCATCCATGATTCTAACCCCATGATGTAGCTCATAACGCTCTTTTAACCCACGCAAAATGGCGATGGTGTCCTCCACACTCGGTTCATCTACCAACACCTTTTGAAAACGTCTCTCCAAAGCAGGGTCTTTTTCAATGTACTGGCGGTACTCATCAAGCGTGGTCGCCCCCACACAACGTAACTCGCCACGAGCCAGTGCAGGTTTTAGCATGTTGCCAGCATCCATTGCTCCATTTGTCTTGCCCGCCCCAACCATGGTATGCAATTCATCAATGAATAAAATGATGTTGCCATCTTGTTTGGCAAGGTCGTTTAGCACACCTTTTAGACGCTCTTCAAACTCGCCATGATATTTCGCCCCTGCGATGAGCGAACCCATGTCAAGCGATAAAACTTCTTTGTTTTTTAAACTCTCAGGCACTTCGCCATTGACGATACGCTGGGCAAGCCCTTCGACAATGGCGGTTTTACCCACGCCCGGTTCGCCTATCAAAACGGGATTGTTTTTGGTGCGTCTTGACAAAACTTGCACAGTACGACGAATCTCATCATCTCGCCCAATGACAGGGTCAAGTTTACCCTCTTTTGCTCTGTCGGTCAGATTGACGGTGTATTTTTCTAAGGCATCTCTGGTGTCTTCGGCATTTTGAGTTTTCACAGTGTCTCCTCCACGGATATGGTTAATGATGGCTTGTAACTTTTGAGTGTCCACACCTGCATCGGTCAGTACTTTTTTGGTGTCTGCTGTCTGACTTAGGGCAAAAAGCACCCATTCGCTTGGCACAAAGCTGTCGCCTGCATCAGTTGCAAATTTCTCAGCAAGATTTAGCACTTGCACCAAATCAGGTGCAAGATTTGCCTGCCCTGTTGGTGTGGACAAAGTTGCCAAATCACCGAGTTTTTTGGTGGTGTCATGATTGAGTTTGTTTATGTCCGCTCCTGCTTGGCTTAGCATGGCAACACTGCTCTCATCTTGGAGCATGACGGACAAAATATGTATGGCAAAAATTGCCGTATTGTTACGACCAACCGCCAAGGACTGGGCATTTTGTAGGGTTGTTTGTACTTTTCGGGTCAGTTTATCAAAGTTCATGGTTTACCTTTTATTGTCTGTTAAAATATTATCTGTTAAAATTGCGTTTGGAAGTTTTCCTGCTGGTCAAATATATGCTTGACAAATGCAAAATTTTCAATGATAAAAATCCAATGGGTCGTAAATTTTTTTTAAGCCATTGATTTTTATATAAATTTATAAATTTTCAAAAAGCGCTTGTAATTTTTATATCCACTCCCATATTATTTTAAATTTTCATCAGGAGCATTTTATGACCCGTCTTACTTTACACACTGTTGACACCGCCCCAGAAAAAGCCAAAGAGCGTGTTGAAGCGGTACAAAAAGCCAATGGCTTTATCCCAAATCTCATCGGTGTGCTTGCCAACTCACCACAAGCCCTTGAAATGTATCAAGAGGTAAGTAAAATGAACAGCAAAAACTCTCTGACCGCCGAAGAGGTTGAAGTTGTTCAGATTACCGCCGCTGCACATAACGGCTGTGATTTTTGTGTGGCAGGACACACCAAGGTTGCCGAAGTTCGCCTAAACATGCTCCCTGCCATTGTAGAGGCATTACGTGGCCGCACTAACATTGACCAAAATGCCAAATATCAAGCCTTAGCTCAGTTTACCATGCAACTCATTGACAAGCGTGGTCAGGTCTCTGATGATGAGTTAGAAGCCTTTAAATCAGCAGGTTATAACGACCAAAACGTCCTAGATGTCATCATGGGCGTGGCACTGTCTACTTTATGTAACTACGCCAATACCGTTGCCAAAACAGACATTAACCCAGAGTTGGCAGCTTTTGCTCCAAATCGTTAATGCTTAACCTTTGTGGTTATTTTTAACTCTTGCCAACAAAACACAAAACCCTTATAATAGTAAGGGTTTTGTGTTTTATCATAGGTTGTATTTGCCTTTGGTACGCTTTGGTTTTTATGGACAGACTGTTTAAAATCCATTTAATTTCACCAAATCCAATTCAATAATAAAGCACAATCAAAAAGCATGATCAACAGCGACTAACAAACGTCTGCTTCTCATATTGTATTTATTATTAAAATGCTTGTATTTATCATTAATACTTGTATAATAGCTCCGATTGGCGGTAACAGTTTACCAACATCAATCCAACCATTTAATTTTATCAAAATTTTATCACCCAAAGGAGACACACCATGCGTACCGACATGTTCCAACAAATCCTAGATGACCTAAACAGCTCATCTGCCGACGTTGAGGCCTCTGCTCTTATCTCAACAGACGGCTTGATGATTGCCTCTGCCCTACCCTCTGGTATTGACGAAGATCGTGTGGGTGCCATGAGTGCCGCCCTACTGTCTTTGGGTGACCGTGCAGGCTCTGAACTGGCTCGTGGTAAGATTGACCGTCTGCTCGTACAAGGTGAAAAAGGCTATGTCATCATGACATCAGCAGGTGGTGAGGCGGTACTGACCATTCTTGCCAAACCAAACGCCAAACTGGGTCTGATATTTCTAGACATTAAACGAGCCTCTGAGGCATTGGCAAAACTCATCTAAATCTTTACCCTTTTATTGATAAGCTATGAAGTATTGATAAGTTATTAAGGAGACTTGTTTTGAGCATTCAACTAGATGATATGGCAAAGCCCACTGGCGATGCTACTGAATATAACCTAACCTTTTTTGATGGCACAACACGCACCGTCTATGATACAGGTGTAGAGCGTCCATACCCTGATGGCAGACTCATCGTCTCTCGCACGGATTTAAATGGCGTATTAACTCATGTCAATGATGCCTTTGTTGAGATTAGTGGCTATACCGAAGATGAACTGATTGGCAAACCCCAGCACATCTTACGCCATCCTGACATGCCAAAAGCAGCGTATGCTGATTTGTGGAAGACCGTCAAAGAGGGCAAAAAATGGCATGGCTACGTCAAAAACCTATGCAAAGATGGCTCACACTACTGGGTATATGCCACTGTCGTGCCAAACGTACGTCGTGGTCAGACTGTGGGTTATACCTCCGTACGCCGTAAGCCCAGCCGTAGCAAGATTGAAGAGACGGCAGCTCAATACCTTACCATGAAAGGAGCAGAATAATGGCTTATAATTTTTTAATTGCCCCTGATTTCTCACCAGAACGTTTTGCAGGTTGGCACATGTTTAATACCTTGCTACAAAAACGTTCAGGTCATGACCTACACCTTGTTACACCCGCCTCGCACGCCGAACAAGAAGACAGTTTGGCAAAAGATGATATCAAAGTCATCTATGCCAACCCTTTTGATGCTGCCAAACTCATCCGTGAAGATGGCTATCGTGCCATCGCTCGCCCCATTGGCAAATCTGATGAAATGACAATCATTTCATCAGCTGGTGGTAATATCAAGTGCCTAGATGACCTAAACGCAGGCACTAAGATTGCCATGGCAGATAACCGTGATGTCAAACTCATCGGTCTGCGTCTGCTTGAAGCGGTAGATTTAAGCGAAGATGATGTTGAATTTATCATCACCGAGACTTATCAAGCCGCTGCCAAACAAGTGGTAAAAGGCGAAGCGGATGTGGCGTTTTTTATCGCTGAAATTTATCACTCACTGTCAAAACTCACCAAATCACAACTAAACGTACTCATTGAAAGCAATATCGCCACCATCTCTCATGTCATTTTGGTCAAAGACGGCTTCACCCAAGCAGATGATATCGCCAAAGTCATTTTATCCTTAAAAGATGATGCTGATGGTCAAGCGGTGCTAAGTGAACTTGGCATGACAGACGGCTTTGAACCCATAGATGATGAAGATGCTGAATTCATGATTGACCTAATGGAAACCCTGCTTGACTAAGTAAGAGATAAGTGGGTTTGACACTTGACCCACTTGTTTTTATTCATCATCACAGACCAGTTTATGAACAGAATCCATCACGCTGATGACTACCATCACTTTCGTTATTATTCTCGTGCTGTCCTAAAAAATCCATCGGCAGCACAGTATCACAAAGAGCGAATCAATGTCGCCAAAAAATTAGACGAAAGCGAACCTCTACAAGGGGCATTATCGGATTATTTTTTTGGCTGTTGGTATGATGCACCCATGATGAACCCCGAGTTCATCCAAACCTTTAAACCACGTCTTAACACCCAAGCTTGGCAAATCATCAACGACTGCATAACACGTAAATATTATTTACAAAAAAATAACCTTCTGGCGACACGTTGGAGCGTACTTACCACACCCACACTTGATGTGCCCAGTCATAAACTGCGTGTCAGTAGTGATGATGCCACTTTGCTTGCCCAACGCCTGTTGGAGTCTATTTTGACAGCTCACAAAGCCCAAAATCATGATGAGGTCACGCGTTTAGAAAATGAATTTTTTAACCATTGTTTGGCTTGTCATGACTTAGTGGCGTTCATGAAAGCATGGTTCAAACTTGGCAAACATAATTGGGTATTTGACATGCGATGGGTGGCTTGTCGCACTGAACTTGAAAGGTTGATACATTAGATTTTTCATACATAGATTATTTTAAGATTACTTTTTATACATAGATGATATGGCACATAGACGATATGATAGAGGGTGAACATTCTACTTATTTTTATGCGTCTGCAACCACTAAAATCTGGCTTTTGGAGATACTATGGCATTAAAAATATTATTGGCGGGTTTCTCAGGCCCTAGTGCTGGGGCATTAACCTTGCTATTACAACGTAACTATCCTAATGTGGAGTACTTAGTATTGGAACGCTGTTTTAGTGATGATTTGTGTCTGACCTTACCCACGCTTGGCAGGGATGCTGATGATGCCTTTGCTGCCATTATCAATCTAGATGGTGTGGGCATGTCGCTGTTTAATAACCAACACATCAAAAATTTGGTGGATTTTTTGGATTTTCGTGCATCCTTGTTATTGACACGTGGTCATATCAAACAGTGGCAAAATGCTGACTTTTTGCCCCATGCAACCAATTTCTTTTTAAGCACCCCATATGCCAAACATGACATGGAAGCGGTGCTGTCGCAACTCATTGACGCCGCCACACGCCTACAAAAAAACCCTGCTGATGCTGCCAAAAATCGTGCCTTAATATATAGCAAATCTGTCAATCATCTACACGATAGTACCGATACCAAGCAAACAGAACTGACCAAACACACGTCCAGCGAAAATGGCAAATTCATCCAAAGTGTGATTAATACTTGTTTTAGCGGTGTCTGTCCCAATAATGTCATCTATGAATTGATTCATATTTTTGCCCAAGAACATCCTTTTAAAATCGTCATCGGCAACCAAATGGTCTATGTCTATCCTAAAAAAGCCATCGCCCTGACACAAAACCTTGACCGTCTGCTTGACTATTTTTCCATCGCAGGTAACTGTCAGGTACTAAGAACCAATATTACCAATATCGCCCTAAGTGATGCAGAATTTGATAGAATGCTACACAACATCAAAAATGAAGGTTATCGTCGTTATTCACTCAACAGTTTTTTGTGGCAAATTTATTCAACCATCTTACCTACTCGCATTAATGCCCCCAGAAATACCTTAAAACTAAAAATTCGCTACATGCCCAACTTTTCAGGCATGAAAGACATCCCCGAATACGTCCATGCAATCGTATCATCATGCCTAATCGTCCCTAAAAACCTTGACCAACTTGACATGGTATTTGGTGAGTTGACCCAAAAAAACCCATCCATCCTGCACCGCATATTTTTGCTATCCATCCTGTCTGGGTCGGCAGATATTGAAGTGCTAAAAAACTCTTTTTATCTACAAACCCCCCTAGATAAACTGCTACGTGAAGAGAATAAATACGACAAAGAATCTACACCCAAGACAACTGCCAATAAAGGCGTAACCCAAGCTGTCAAAACAGGATTTTTTAGACGCCTGCTTAACAAATTATCATTTTAATACCAAACACAAAACGGAGAGTGCAATGAGTGCCATCAATGAAGTCCGTGAACAAACCTATAAACTCATCATCGCAGGCCCTGTGGGGGCAGGTAAAACAGCTGCCATTCAAGTGTTGTCTGACAAAGGTGTGGTAACGACCGATGAAGTTGCCTCCGATGACACCAAACTCATCAAAAAGACAACCACGGTTGCCATGGACTATGGGGTTATGATACTAGACAGCGGTGAACAGGTGCGACTCTATGGCACCCCAGGGCAAAGACGTTTTGACTTTATGTGGGAGATTTTAAGTGAGAATGCCTTGGGTCTTATCCTACTGCTAAACGCCGAAGAAAAAGACCCTGTGAATGACTTGGATTATTATCTTGATGCTTTCTCACCGCTCATCAAAAGCAGTGCCTTGGTGGTCGGTGTTACCCATGCTGAAAATATGCCTTGGGATTTACATGAGACACTCTCAAAACGATTGATGGAACGTGGTGTTGGTGCTAACGTCATGATTGTTGATGCCCGTGACCGTGAACAAATGCGTCGTATGGTGCGTTCACTCATCTACATGATCGCCTCTTAGTTTTTATTTTCGGTAATCAATCATGCCAAATGACCACCAAAATCCCTATCTTACGCTAACACCATCTGGTGTCATGCATGCTTTTGCTTATGCCATACCCAATGACAAGCACAAAGCTCTACAAACGCTCGTCTCGCAGACTCATGTCATGTCTACCAAAGAGTGGTTAAATAAGTATTCACATGAATGGCTAGATGAGTTTGATGAAAAAGGTTGGGTACAACACCTATCACAGAACTTACCTGCTCCTAATATGCCATTGGATAAATTCTTACCTTATGTCGTGGCAAGTCTGTCAGGTACTCGCAAAGCTGTCATTGGTTCTAATGAAGGTTTTTGTTTGGCTCGCATTGGTTACACAACCGATGAAGCGGATAGGCTGGCGGTGGCAGGGGCGGACTTTTTTGACTTTTTTGTACGTCAGCATGAACGTGGACTTGCCATCGCTGGACAGGCTGTTTCACTCTTTGGTGATGTTGAACTGCTCATGCCAACCACAAGTTTTATGTTTTTGTGGATTGATAATACAGGCTATGTACTGATATTGGACGGTGAACCTTTAACCAACAATCGTGCCTTGGTAGAGCTTGTTTGGGCAATTAAAACATCGGGATTACGGTTTAATAAAAGCGATGAAACCTCAAAATAACCATCATTTTAATCATCATTAACCATCACCACTTCATAGAGCGTAGCTGTCTTTGGTGTTTGCAATGAAAAGTAAACATGCTTTTATAGACATACTTTTGTCGCTTTGTTACCAAAAACAAACAACGACTGGCAAGAAAAATATCAGAAAAACAAATGTAATCACACCACAATCTATTTTGGATAAAACCAAAACAGTGGTAAAATAAGCAGCCCACATTAGGGGTGTGTTTTTTGGAGCAAATATGTCATTGATTGCTTTTTTGGGGGCGTTAGAGAGTGGATTGATATATGCCATCATGGCACTTGGGGTACTCATATCATTTCGCATGTTGGATTTTCCTGATTTAACCGCTGATGGCAGTTTTCCCTTAGGCGGTGCGGTAGCAGCAATATCCATCATCTCAGGCTTTAACCCTTGGATTGCATGCCTGTTTGGTATGATGGCAGGTATGATGGCAGGCGTTGTTACCGCATGGCTTAATGTCAAGATTGGCATATTACACTTACTGGCGGGCATCTTGGTCATGACCGCCTTGTATTCGCTAAACTTACGCATCATGAACGCCCCCAACTTATCCTTGCTTGGTGAGACAACCGTTTTTACCCCATTTATAAATGGCAATAACGGCATGTGGGTGCGTGTATTTGTGGCAGGGGCGGTCGTGCTTTTGTTAAAACTACTGCTTGACTGGTTTTTTAGTACCGAAATGGGGCTTGCCATGCGTGCCACAGGCTCTAATCCAAAAATGGCACAAGCCCAAGGAATTAACACCTCCTTTGTCATCATTCTTGGTATGGCAATCAGCAATGGACTCATCGCCCTATCAGGTGCGTTATTTGTCCAAACCCAAGGCGGAGCGGACATCTCGGTAGGTATTGGCACGATTGTGATAGGTCTGGCAGCGGTCATTATCGGAGAGACCGTACTAAATGCCAAAAAAATCTTTTTTATCACACTCTCGGTTGTCATCGGTGCAATACTTTACAAACTGCTCATCCAAATCGCCCTATCTAGCCAAACTTTACGCCATATCGGTTTTGGCCCACAGGATTTAAACTTAGTAACCGCCTTGCTTGTGGCGATTGCTCTGATTTTACCCAAATTTCGCTCAAAAACCCTAGGTGTATTTGGCATGGGTAAAAAATCTGTCAAAGAAAGGGGGTCTTTATGATGACCGCACATAATCTACATCTGACCTTCAATGCTGGCACACCCATTGAAAATTTTGCTTTGCGTGGGCTGTCTTTGCATATCAATGATGGCGAATTTGTTACCGTCATCGGCACCAATGGGGCGGGAAAATCCACATTTTTAAACACCATCAGTGGTGCATTACGTCCTGACTTTGGCTCTATCATCATCAATAATACCGACGTTACCAAAAAACCTACGCACAAGCGTAGCCACTCGGTTGCTCGTGTTTTTCAAGATCCGATGGCAGGCACTTGCGAGGCTTTGACCATTGAGGAGAACATGGCACTTGCCTTTGGGCGTGGGGGCATTCGTGGGCTTTTTCCTGCATTAAATGCCAAAAACCGTCAGCTGTTTCGTGAGAGACTTGCCCTCTTAAACCTAGGTCTGGAAAACCGCCTAACTGACCGTATGGGGCTACTCTCGGGTGGACAACGTCAAGCGGTCAGCCTGCTGATGGCAAGCCTGCAACCATCCAAAATCTTACTCCTAGACGAACATACCGCTGCTCTTGACCCCAAAACTGCCAGTTTTGTCCTAGAACTCACCGATAAGATTGTAAATGAGAATCGTCTAACCACACTCATGGTTACCCACTCAATGGCTTTGGCATTGACTCATGGCACTCGCACCATCATGTTGCATCAAGGAAAAGTGGTGCTGGACGTATCAGGTGATGAACGCCGTGGCATGACTGTCCAAAGTCTGCTTAACATGTTTGAAAAAACTCATGGCGAAAAAGTGGCAGATGACAGTTTGATATTAGGCTAAAAATGGGCAAGCACGCCCCAATTAAAATCAAAACCGAACCACTGATGGGCTCGGTTTTTTAACGTGGTTTTTACTCAGTGCAGATTAACGAGTGCGTGGACACACTTCATTATCAGTAAAGAAATAAGCAATTTCACGCTCGGCAGATGTCGTACTGTCAGAGCCGTGGGCAGCATTTTCATCAATACTGGTTGCAAAGTCAGCACGGATGGTGCCAGCTGTTGCCTCTTTTGGGTTGGTCGCCCCCAAAATATCACGGTGAGCAAGTACGGCATTTTCACCTTCTAGGACAGACACCACCACAGGGCCCGATGTCATGAACGCTACCAAATCATTAAAAAAACCACGCTCTTTATGCTCTGCATAAAAACCTTCGGCCTCTTCTTTGGATAAGTGCTTCATTTTGGTTGCAATGATTTTTAGGTCATTTTTCTCAAAGCGAGAGAAAATCTCACCGATGTGGTTAGCACCCACAGCATCTGGTTTGATGATAGAAAGTGTGCGTTCAATAGCCATGATATATCCTTAAAATAAATAAATGGATGAATAAATGTTGGTAATTTTGCCATTTTATCGGTCAAAATCTTTTTTATTATAACCAAGTTTTACTAAAAATCCTAGGGACTGATAATAATTTTAGCAAAAAATACATGATGACAAATACAGCATACAAGCCATCATGCTTTGTTGCTTAGTTTTGGCAGAATAATTGGTTGTAGCAAACATTTATTCTACCAATGTTTTTTTATCTTTGGCCTCAAACATTAAGGTCGCCGCTTCAATAACAAATGCTTCACTCTCAGGCAATCGTGGACGTTCATTCTCCTTCATGAGACTACGCTCTTCGGCCAAAGCATCCATGCTGGCTTGATAGGTTGACCAGTTGGTAAATGGCATCTCACCTGTGGCTTGACGGCGAGCATTTTCAGCAGCTAAGGTTTTTTGCTCAATAAGTTCACGCTTGGCACGGCGTTTGTCAATGCTTACATCGGCAGGTTTTTTGTCATCATCCATGGCACGAATGTCGTTTAGTGCTGTTAGGTATTTAAACTGCGGGTCTCTTTGTTGGCGTACCTGCGATGATGCGATGATTGATGCCATCAAATCCTTAGAATATTTGCCATGTGCCATAAATGGCGTGGTTGTGATGGTGTCCCACTCTAAGGGGTTTTTGTATTCACGCTCACCAAATTCAATACCCTCATAAATGTTCACCAGTGGCACATCAGGGACAACACCCTTGTTTTGAGTACTGCCACCTGTAATGCGATAAAATTTACGCTGGGTGAGTGTCATGGACCCCAACGCCAAATCATCACGTTGTACCTGTGCTGAACCTTTGCCTGTGGTCGTACTGCCCACAACCAATCCACGCCCATAGTCCTGAATGGCCGCTGAGAAAATCTCTGACGCTGATGCTGAACCCAAATTGATGAGTACCGCCATATCACCTGCATAGAGTTGTTCTCCGCCATCTCTATCCACAAATACTTGTACATTGCCTTTATTATCACGGATTTGTACCAATGGCCCTTCTTTGATGAACAGTCCGAGCATTCTGGCAACCTCATCTAGTGAACCACCTGGGTTATTACGCAAATCCACAACCATGCCATCAATATTTTGCTCATTGAGTGCTTTGATGGCTTTTTCGGTGTCAAGACTGACCGAACGATACTCATCCGCCCCCACCCCACTGCGACGTGCGGTGAAGTTAAGATAAAAACTGGGAATCTCTAACACCCCCACACGCTTGATGCCCCCATCATAAGGCACCTCAATGACACGATGATGCACCCCTGAGTCTTCTTGTTTAATGACATCACGCACGATGGTAACCGTACGAGCAGAACTGTCGGGCGTGTTGGGTTGTTTGATGCGAATGGTAACAGATGTGCCTTTTGCTCCTCTAATAAGAGCCACAATCTCGCGGGTGCTATATCCGACCGTATCTACCATTGTTCCGCCATCTTGGGCAACCCCCAAAATCAAATCATTGGCTTGAACTTGCCCTGTTTTTTGGGCAGGCCCGCCGTCCACAAGGCTGACAATACGAACATAGTCAGGATTTTTACGGTCAGGGCGAATAGATACACCAATGCCCTCTAATTGTAAATTAGACTGGATTTGCATTTCATTGGCTTGGATGGGAGCAAAATAGTTACTGTGTGGGTCATAAGTTAAAGTTGCTGCATTTAAAATCGTCTCCATGATTTCATCATTTTTTAGGCGAGCGAGCTGTTCTTGTTGGCGGTTTAGGCGGTTTAATAAAATCTGTGTGGGTGTGCGTTCATCGCCACGCACCAAATCTTGACCCCGAGCCAGTTCAGGGTTATCCAAAAATGCTTTATCCTTTGCCTTGTCATCTTCTTGACCAAGTGTTAACCCAATGAGTGCGTAAGTACTCTGCGTTTGCCAAAACTCTCGCTGTTCATGAGCATTCTTAAAGCGTGGGGCATCTTCACGGTCTAGCACGATGGTTTTGTCGGTATTTAGATTGACATTGGTCTTTAAAAACTCTTTGGCAAAATCATAATACTCATTTGAACGCGTGCGATAACGCTCAAAGACTTCAACGCCTGCTGACAAATCACCACGTTTTAAGCGTTCGGCAAAATTATCAGCATATTTTTCATCAAACTCATCAATGTCCGACTGTAAAAACAGCGTGCGTGATGGGTCAAGCTGGTCATAGTACATGGTCAAAATTTTTGCCCCCATTTGCTTATCTAGGGGCTGTTCTAGATAATGGAATTTATCAAGCAATAAAGCCACTTGACGGGCAGTAACTTTTTGTTCAGCATTTAACTCAAATCCAGCCTTGTCCTGTGCCATTGCTACGCTTACATAGCTTTGGGCAAATAGGCCACCTGCGATGACCGTTGCTACCCCTGATAAAAAAAGTTGTTTTTTTGACATCATAGCCCTTCCAAATATGTTGTTACTGTTATTATAGCCATTACAGCTGACAAATAAAAATGAGTTATCATAACATATCTTTATTGCTTCTGTGTCTTTATTTTGTGATAATTTTTGGAGAAAGTTACACAGATTTTATGGCATTTTCACCATTTCGTGGCATAATACACTTTTAAATTAAATGTTAATAAGGTAATTTATGGCAACTGGTATCATTATGGCGGACGTGGATGGTTTGGTTTTGACCGATGATGATAAAGCATTGTTGGCAAATGATGCCTTGGGTGGGGTGATTTTATTTGGGCGTAACGTGGCAGACCCTAATCAAGTGCGAGCCTTGACCGACAGTATGCGTGCGGTCAATCCTAATCTTATCATCAGCACCGATCAAGAGGGCGGACGGGTAGCACGTTTTCGTGATGGCTTTACACCCTTGCCTGCAATGGGGCGATTGGGTGAGATTTATGATAGCAATCCAACCCTTGCTCTATCGCTTGCCTATGACACAGGCTATCTGATGGCGTGCGAAGTGTTGGCGGTGGGCGTGGATATTAGCTTTGCCCCTGTGATGGACATCAATGGGTGTAGCCTTGTCATTGGCGACCGTGCCTTTCATGCCGACCCGCAAGCCGTTACCACCCTATCATCACGCTTTATAGACGGCATGAATGATGCTGGCATGAAAGCCACCGGCAAGCACTTCCCCGGTCATGGCTCTATCGCCCCCGATTCGCACGTCTCGGACGCTATGGATACTCGCTCGCTCGACGAGATTTGGGGGTGTGATTTAATCAGCTTTAAAAATAACCTTGCCAAACTGTCTGCTCTCATGCCTGCCCATGTGATTTTTAGCCAAATTGATGACAAACCTGCTGGCTTTTCAAAAGTGTGGTTACAGGAGATTTTACGAGAAAAAATGGGCTATGATGGCGTGCTGTTCTCAGATGATTTGTCCATGAGGGCCGCTCATGTGGCAGGAGATGTTAGCGCTCGGGTTCAATCCGCCATAGAAGCAGGGTGCGACATGGCACTGGTGTGCAACAGCCGTGATGATGCCCTGCGTGCGGTAGAATTTGCCAAAGGCATGCCTGATGTGCCAAACCGCTTTGGCAAGATGAAAAGCGTGATACCTGCTTGGCAAGGCGATTTGTCCACCACCTGCCAAAAATTCACCCATTATCACACCGCTCGGGACAATGTATTAAAGGCGTTTTTTGATGATGTTAGCCAGCAAGATGAAAAAGACCCGACGAATTATAAGGTTTAGGATTTGCAGATGGGTAAGTTTAAATTTAAAATTGGTGGATTATACCAAATCTACGGATGACTGACTTTTTCAAACGGTTGGGCATAAACCACCCATCTTGGAGAGATTTAATCATGAAAAAACCATTGATTTTATTGGCTTTATTGTTCACTGCCACCCGCATTCAGGCAGCCCCGAAAAACGAAATCCCTGCTGTGTTTCAGGGCAAATGGGTGGAAGCAGGCGAAAGCTGCGAAGAATACCAAAACGGCGAAACCACACGCTGGTGGAGCATCAAGCAACACAAAATTTCGCAATACCGTGCTAGCTGTACGCTAGACAAAGTATTTACCGCCACACCGCAACAACTGCGTGCCAAATGGCGTTGCGAAGAAGTAGATGACAATAAATCTCTTTCCAAACTAAAAATAAACCCTTATAAGTATTGGGGTTGAAGTTTTTAAAAATCCATAAAAATCAGGGTTTGGAAAGAAGTCTAATAACAAAATCATTCAGTCCACGCCCACCGATACATTCACCTTAGACGACAAGCAATTAACCGCATTCAAACAAAAATACCGTTTTTATGGCAAACACCAAAGCAAAGACGTGTTTGTCTGCCACAGCGACAAAATCAACATCGCCGTGAGCAACCATGACAACGACTACCACTACACCGCATGGTCAAAATCGCGTGCAACGCCCGATTTGTTTTTGCAAAACGGCGATGTCCGCATAGACGGCACAGGGCGGTATTTGCATTCGGTTTACACGTTTACGCGTCCAAACGGCTGGCAATATGAAGTGCGTGATGCCGCCGAATCAGAGTACATCAAAGGTCGGGTAACGGTAACACGGCATGGCAAAACTGTTTCAGAGATGGTTTGCAAATAATTTTTAGACAATCTAATAAGGATAAAATCATGCGAAAACCTTTTTCATCGCTTTGTTTTTTACCACAGCCACCGCCCAAGCCGATTTTGCTGAAGTGAGCGATGCCGATGGCTATGTCAATCTACGTGCCGAAGCCAATACGCAAAGCCGTGTTATCACGCGCATTGGCAACGGTGCTTTTGTTTATTTGGTGCCGCCAGAAGCAGAACCGCCTGTGGGCGACTGGGTGTTTGTGCAATACCGCAACAGCAAAAACCAAGTCCAAGACGGCTGGCTGCATCAATCGCGCTTGCGAAATATCGCCCAGTTCCCCACCATGAGCCACCAAGCCAGCTCGCGTGGTTTTTCCTGCATCAATCAGCACGCGCAACTGTATGTGGAAATGGATAGATTTGATTATGCAGCCAATAAAAAACACTTTGGCGGCAAAAAATTGAATGATTCATATCCAATCTTGCTCACCTACAAAGGCAAAACCATGTTCGGCACAGATGGCGCCATACCGCACACCGCCTACACAGCGATGACACTGGTGCAAAACGGCAACCGCCACCGCATTGCGCCCAGCGCGTTTGAACATTTGTTTAACCCTTATTTTGAAGGCAGCAGCAAGGGAATAGACCACATTTGCACTTATGATGCCAAGCGCAAACGCATACATTATATCGCTTGGAATTCAGACGGCACGGGGACTTATGCGGTGTTGTTTGTGTTTGAAAACGGCAAATTGCGCGAAGTATTGCCGATGAACAGCACGTTTTATTAAGTTTTCAGGCTGCCTGAAAGGGGCGTATTATCAAACACAGTCGAAGTAAATCGAATTTTTGAATCCGACAAATGAATTGATTTCATTTTAAAGGTTGGATACTGCATTTGCTAAAAAAGGAAAGCAATGATGAATTTCATAAACAAAATCATTTTAATCAGCATCTTATCTTTATGCGCTTTTAAGGCTGCCGCCAAAGATATACCGTCTGCTTTTCACGGACAATGGGTGGCACAACACGGTTCTCCTATTGACAACCAAACCGCGTAGGCAGCTTGCCATGCTTTGAAACACAATGATATCGCTACGTCGTTATCAGATGAAACATCGCCTTATCTGATTATGCTGACAGTTGATAAACAGCGTTTACATTATGTACATAATGGCAATGCAGAGCAGCGCGAAATTTTTACTCAACTGCGTTTCAGCAAAAAATACACGCCAAACCATATTGCAGGTACGGCAAAATATTCAGGATTAAGCCGTCATCCCGACCCAGCACGCGATTTTGAACTTCGCTTGCAAGATGGCATTCTGCATTCTCATTACTGGGAACACAATCACGACACGGGCAAAATGGATTTTTGGGATAATGATAAATTCGTCCGTTGTTTCTGATTTTTTCAGGCAGCCTGAAAGGATAACATTGTGAAAAAATATATTTTCTTATCATTTTTTTCGCTGATGCTGACCGCCCAAGCCGCACCTGTTGGCAAAGACATTAGACTTCTTTCCAAACCCTGATTTTTGTAGATTTTTAAAAACTTCAACCCCAATACTTACAAGGGTTTATTTTTAGTTTGGAAAGAGATTTATTTTCTATTGCCGCAGCAGCAATAACAAAATATAGTGAATTCAATTTAAACCAGTACAGCGTTGCCAGCTCCCTTATGTACTAGGTGTACACGGCGGTCGCTGTCACCTTGTCCTGATTTAATTAAATCCACTATACAAGTCGCCATTACCCAACACGGCGAACAATACCATTACACCGCACGGTCAAAATCACGCGCAAAACTTGATTTGTTTTTGACCAACGGCGAATTAAGGGTAGATGGCAGCATTCAAAATGTTTATCTGTTTTACTAACCAAACGGCTGGTTTTACGAAGTGCGAGAATCGGAAATGGAAGGCATCAAAGGTTGGGTCAATGTTGAACTCAATGGGCAAGAAGTAGCCAAGATTATTTGCAGAAAATGATGTTTCAGGCAGCCTGAAAAATAGGGCAAATTATTAAATCCAAAAAAATTGTTTGATTTTATTGAAAATATTAGAAATTCATCTCCGCTCAACGGAGCATCATCATGAAAAAACTTTTATTCAGTATGGCTTTATGCTTAACCGCCCCGCTTGCTGTTGCCGCCCCTGCGGATTGGTCGGGCTTGTTCAAATCTTGGGAAGATGGTTGCAATGACAGCAAAGCATTGGCGGCATTTACCAACAGCTTGAGCTTAATTGACGTAAAAGCAAACGGACAATTTTATTTAACTCAAGATATTGATTTACCTAAAAAATACCGCAACCAAGCCGCCAAAAACGTGTCATTCCACAAAATATGGGATGCGTGCGAACAACACCATTTTGACCAAACACGGCTGGCACTCACGGGGCATTATTACGGCTTGCCTGTGGTGCATTACAGCCAAACATTTATGCTGGAAACCGCAGGTGTTGAGTACAGGCGATTGCTGTTGAATGCCCCGATTGAACAAGCACGGCGTGTTCTGGCAGGAAAATACCGCCCACGCAAACATTTCAATCCCGTTTTGGAAGGACACGAAACCCTGCGAGCGGAGCTGTTGCCCGTTACTATCAACGGCAAGGCACAAACCGTGTTGGAGTGTGCTTATGTGTTTGGCTGATCGTTCATTAAGCGTAGGTCGGATACTCGTATCCGACATTTTTCAATTTTAATCAACAGTATATACAATCAAAACATTTGTCAGATTCAAGAATCCGACCTACAATCATTTGGCTGATGTTTTAAAAACCCATGAAATTTTCAGACGGCATAAACACAAAACAGGAAAACATCATGAAAAAATATGCACTTATCGGCTTATTAACCCTACTAAGCCACCATGCCTACGCCACAGAACAGTCCATCAGCAAAGACTTGGACGGAGATGGCAAGCCTGACCACATTTGGCTACAAGATGATGATTTTTATATTAAATTATCCAGCCAAAAACAAGTGATTATCCAATACAATCCCTGCGATGAACCGCCAAATTTACGCAACGCCCGTGTGGGTTTCATCGTCTCGTGCAATGCGATGCGACATGGCAGAAGTTACCATTACGCCTACAATCGCAGCAACAATCAAATGCAAGTGATTGGTTACGATTTTTGGGCTGCGGGCACCGCCGCCAATGAAGGTGCAGGTGAAGACAGTGTGAATTTAAAAACGGGCGATTACATCGGCAAGTGGCGTTTGCGTAATAACCCCACAGAAAAATTGCGTGATTACACCATTCAAACACGTTTACCGAACATCCAGCCCATTAACGTGAACCACCCCGACGCACAACAGCAATGGCAAGTGCTTTGGGATGCAATCAAACAAGAAAAGCGACGCCGTCATTTACCGATTGATTAGGGCGTGCTTATCTTTGGCGTTTACAATGAAAACATCTGTTAAAAAACGGGGGAATCGTCCGTTTTTCATACAAAATAAAGCAAATCATTAGTTTTTCATTGGTTTTTAATAAAATATTATCGACGGCAAGCACACCCCCAATCCCAATATAATCAAATCTCATCACCCCTATTTTTTGAGTAAAATTTCATGTTCGGCATCACAGACCTAGCCACTTACCTTACTGGCGTAATTATCATCATCACCTTACCCAGCCCAAACAGCCTATACTGCCTATCGGTGTCGGCAAGCCAAGGCAGGCGAGCGGGCATGGGGGCGATGTCGGGGATTTTGGTGGGTGATACGATACTCATACTGGCAACCGTCTTTGGGGCAGGGACGCTACTCAAACTCTACCCTGCGGTGTTTGATGTCATCAAGCTCATCGGTGGGTGCTATCTGGCATATCTGGTGGTACGGCTCATCATTGGGGCGTATCACACCTTTAAAAATCGCCATGCCACTGCCAATAAAAGTTTTAATCCGCCCAAAGTCCAATCGCACAATCACTTTTACCGCTTGTCATCACTTAGTCTTGCCAACCCCAAGGCGATTTTATTTTTCTTATCGTTTTTTGTGCAATTTGTCCGTCCTGATTGTGATAAGCTCTTTTTGACTTTTTTTATTTTGGCGGTCATCTTGCAAATTGTCAGCTTTTTATATTTGACTTTGCTGATTTTTAGTGGCAAAAAATTGGCGGATACTTTTGGCTCTCGCCCGATGATTAGGACTGTGGCGATGGTGGTCTGTTTGTTTATTGGCTTTGGGGTGAAATTGTGGCTGGCGAAGTTATAATACTTAAATACACTCCATTCACACCAAAATTACGCAAAAAAATCATTCACTCTAAGTCAGATTGAATAGCAAAGGTTTTTTCATTAGGTTTTCACTTATCACAAATAAAAACCTTTGTTAGATTTTGAATTAATTTGCTATAAAATATATAATAAAACCAAAAATGATTGTGAGAATAATTTTTACACATCCCTAACAAATCTTACATGGCAATATTGATTTTTATTTAATGTAGATGTCATACCTGTATTGAAATATATCACATTCATAGAATTAGTTTTACCTTTTGTTTGTGAACTAGACCAAAATCTTAAATTGTTAGATGGTAAACTATTGATGTCATAAAAAACCTCTCTTTTTTTATAAATACCATACATTTCATTAATTGTCGGCAACCTCCAATCATAATAACCGCACCACCCTTTAGAATTAATTTCACTTAGATGTTGCCAAATTAAATCCTCATCAAAAGTAATATTTATTAAATTTGGAAAAGAAAAATTACTACCAGATACCCACATCAAGCCAGTAGATAAATCCTGTAATGCATACCAATCAGGGCTATCGCCCAACAATGGAATCCCTTCTTTATCTATTTTTTGCCAACCTGCAAACAATGCTCTTAAATTTTGTTTTTTTTCCTCAACAGCATTGATTTGCTCAATTTCACTCTGATGCTTTAAAGCTAAATCTTTAAGTTCATTATCCCTTCTTATTTTCTTGATTTTTTCTTGATTCCGAAATTCTATAATGCCTTTATTAAGTTCATGCCAAAATTGATCAGGTGAAAAGTTGAATAAATCTATATTATCTAAATGTTTTCTTAGTATATGATGAATGCTATTATCCCTATCTAATGAGCCGATAACACGATCATTCAAAAAAATCTGAATATTGTGTAAGCTTATATCTATGTTTTTTGCAATTTCTCTAACATACTTGGTATAATTTGGGTTTTTTGCATAACTTAATACTCGCTGATGTATATTGGGTAAATACTCCAATAAATTCTTATAACTATCCATAAGAAAGTAAATTGGAGCCATTTCAGCTCTTAACTTATTCTCTTTGTATTTTGCTATTTCGTCATTCATATCATATGAATCATCATAATGCGTAGATTGACTAAAATTTCTCATATCAGCATCAATCATTCCGCTTTGAGATTTTTTGTAGAGATCGATTTGCTCTCGCTCATGTTGTTCCCTCTTTTGCTGTCTTGCAAATTGCTCCTGTTGCGCATAAGTATTGGCAAGATTTTCAAGTTCTTGTAAAGTTTTATCATACATAGAGCTCATCTATAATCTCCTATGGTAGGTTTGAGAAAATTGAATGTCATCTTATTCTCAACATAAGCCTGACATTATTTAGTCATTTTACTATTTTCATTATTGACTATATTTTGAAAAGTAATTGTCAATACGTTCTTTTGTGTAGATATTGTATAAAACACCTTCTCTATTTTGAGAAAGTTGATTCTTTACCTTGTGCAGTCTAGCAACAAGTTCGCCTTCTGAAAATCTTGTTATTTTGAATGCTTGATTGGTAAAGCGAGAAAAATCATCATTATTAAATATGCCTTGTAAAGGCTGTAGTTTTCTTGCTTGATAGTTATCAGTATCAAATAGACTAGCACAATCTAAATCATCATCAACACACATAGAAATTCTGGTACCAAACTGTGCTTTAGCTGGTCTTGAGAATTCCTCTAAGCCACGAAAACTTTGAGTAGATAAAATTAAATGCATACCAACAGAACGACCAAGAGTAGCTATCGTATCCACACAATAACTCGCTTTTTTTCTTAACTCTCTATCAACACCCAGTCTAGAGCTTAAAAAAGCGTGTGCTTCATCAATAATTAATATCCATCTTGGAAATTGTATCCAATCTGAATGTTTTTTGGCTTCTTTGGCATATTGTTCAAATTGATGAAATCTAGTTTTTGTCGCCAGAATATGATTTCTATATTGATACTCCTCTATAAAAAAATCAAATATTTCTCCAAATAACTTTGGTCTATCTACATCGCCAAATACCATAGGACAATGAGGAGTATCACCAAAATCTATGAAATCCGTCCCCTTTTTGTAATCTAAAATAAAAAACTGCACTTCATCTGGAGAATAACTCTCACATATTGACAATGCTATTCTATTAATCAGCGTGCTTTTTCCAGAACCAGTTTTACCCGCTATGAGAGCATGGTTAGATTCTTTCAATATGTTATCGTATATATCTACAATCTTGCTAAACCTAAAAGAGAATGGAATGTTGGAATCATTTAAATCTGTACCAATGACAACATTAATAGAGCTAATATCATCATATGCCTTCAATTTGCTTTTTAAAGAGACAATGGCATAATTTTTTTCTTCTTTTGTTAGCGGTAAAAATACTATCTCTTTATTGTAAATCATTTCGTTCACTAAATTATCTTTGTGATTTATCTGCAACTTTAAGAAAATATATTTTAATTCAGCTTTTAACTGAATTTTATTGATTTTACTTATTTGTATCTCTGGATTTGAATTAATGCAAAAAACAATAATACCTAATCTTGGGCCAAGTACCATAATCTCAGAAAATAGAACATATTGTGCATTTCTTGATAATGGACAACTTTCAATATCTGAAACACATAAAATTTGATACTTATCTTCTAAATTAGCTTGTTTATTTTTAAGGTACTCTTCCCAATTTTCATATCCATATCTAGCTAATAATTTATCTCTTTCAATAAGAAGATTTTGCAAACCTGAAATATAATCCTCCATTAATTTTGCCTGCCTCATGATAGACATGCCGTGTATATTGGATTTAGAAGCGACAGCTTCAATAACATCAAAAGTATGACTACTGATGTGCTGCAGAACAGTGCAAGAGATTTCTTTGCACTTTAAAAAAATTTGCAAAATAATATTTTGTGTTAAATCAACAGCAGAACCATAATTTTGTTTATTTGTTTCAATAATAAAAGACTTATTCCAATTAAATGGCATTTCATTCAATTGGAATGGTTCTAAAAATTTACCAACTTTTAATAAGACTGGTGGACAAATACTTTCCTCTTGAATTTCAAGTAAACTCATTCTAGACTACTCCATTTTTAAAATTTTAATTATCTATTGTAGTATCTGTTTGTTCTATCAACATAGATTCGGTTTTTTTGCAAATACTACCATTAAAAAACCTTTCCAAAACTGCAAAAAACACCTCTTCATTTTCACTAGTTAGATAAAATAGGGTCATTGATGAATGTAGTTTTTTGCTGTCAGTTACACCAAATATATCAATAGATGATAACTTCTCAGGCAATGCGAGTAGTGCTTGACAACATTCAACCAATCTTTCATTTAGTATAGGATGTTCTAAATATGCCCAAGCTTCATTGATATCAGCAATTGCATACCTTTGAGACGTATCACTCTTTCCCAATCCTGCCAATTGTGGAAATATAAACCACATCCAATGAGATGTTTTTTTGCCATTTTTTATTTCTTGTAGAATATATGGATATATTTTATCTTGAGCCTCAATGAATCTACCTAAATCATCTATCTCATTATGATTTTTAAATACATCTATATTGATATTTTTTGTTAAAAAACTTTTACAATTACCTAAAAAAGTTACTACTTTTTGATTTCTAGCATCTCGCTCTTCTTTTTCTTTAGCAAGATTCTTTTTGACTTCCTCAAGAATTTGATTATCATCCTTTACAACCAGTTGAGCTAAATTATTGCTAGCCTCCTCATATATTGATTTCATTTCTTCATCTATTTTTTTTTGATGTTCCAACATCATTTTTTTTAAGTCAGCCTGGATGCTGGCAATTTCTTTATTTAAATTGCTTTTATTCAAAGTCATTTATTCATCTCCTTTATAATTTTCAAAATTAATAAATAACAAGTTATCTAAAATCTGGTTAAATTTGACCATTGCTGCTATTTTTGCATCTTGATATAACTTATCAAGTTCGAGAAACTCTTCTTCTAAGGCTTTACGTTTTTTAAAATGGTATATAGGTATTTGGTTAAGCCTATCTTTTTTATAATTTTCAAGGGCAATTGCATTTTTAGCAATTATTAAATTAAACTCATCAAACAATTTAGATATCTCCTCAGAATTTTTTTTGAGGAACATCTATCCAACATCTCCTTTAATTCAGTATCTAGAAATTCAGTATCTAGATCATAAAAAACCATTATTCATCTCCTTTATCTGTTTTCTCAAGAAGTAATTCAGATAAAATTTTGTTTAACTTATTCATTGTTGCAATTTTAACATCTTGATACAACTTATCAAGTTCGAGAAACTCTTCTTCTAAGGCTTTACGTTTTTTAAAATGGTATATAGGTATTTGGCTAAGCCTATCTTTTTTATAATTTTCAAGGGCAATTGCATTTTTAGAAAAAATGGATAACGCCTCCTCAAAAAGTTTCGATGACTCCTCCATATCCAGCTGTTTTAATGCAACTTTATTCAACACCTCTTGTGATTCATTTATGAGTTTGACCTCTAAAATGTTTTTTGCTTTTAATGTATCAATATGTCTATCCAAATATAAATCCATAGTATGCTCATATGCCCCCATTGGCGTTAAAGCTTTCAATAACACAATAAGAATGTCCAAAAAAACAAAGAATAATATCAATGTTTTTGCTGCGGTTGATACATGTGGATGTGCTTTAAAATTTTCGCCATCCCCATTCATCAATACATCAAGTGCTTCTGTTCTTTCCAAATAATCTGTTGGGGGTGCAATGTCTTTTCGTAGCTTAGCATCGCTTAATACATTTTGTTGTGTTTGTGTTGCCAAATGCATTTGTTTTTCAATTTCTTGAATTTTCTTTTCATTTTCTTTAATTAAGTTTTTTCTTTGCTTGCATTCAGCAGTACAACCTGCACCAAGACCAGAATTAAATCCACAAGATACATTATTAACATCAAAAAATTCTTGAACATTATCTTTTGTATTTTTAGCACTTCTCTCAAATTGAATTAATGTCTCCAAACATTGATTTTGATTCTTAAGATTGGTAATTTGTATTTGATAACTGCTCTGGGCTTGAATTAAATCTTTATCTGCCTTGTCAATATCAGCTTCTTTATTCAATCTGTGTCTGTCAGTAATGTTTTTACTGATGGACTCCTCAAATACACGTAAAACAAGTGGATGCGATACAACCATACCAACACAAATTGCAAATATTAGCCTAAAAACAACAGTAATCCAGAATTCCCAAGTTTTTGATTTTTTTGTCTTATACATGGTGGCAGATATTGCCATATCAATGAATAAAATCACAAAAAACCACACAATACCAAACACCACCATAACAATTTGGTTATCTGTTATGGTGGAGATTGCATATCCGCCAGAAATTGCACCTAAAATAGCCGGGACAAAAACAAGCATACCATAACGAGCGTATTTAATACTTTCTTTCTCGTAAAAGTCGCCTGTTTTTTCCAAAAGCTTAGGACTGGCACCAGAAAATTTAATCCAATTCCACATTAATTATTTATTCATTGATAAGTTATTAAAAACCAGCATCCCTTCTTAATAACTGTAATAAATTGCTCAATGCTTGTTCATTACCTTCCATTACAGTTCTCATTCTGCGACGAATACTGGCTAATTCATCTTCTAGTATTTCTGGTCTATTTGACCAAACTTCTTCAGCATCTTTCATCATTGCACTAAACTTTCTGCGAGCAAGAGCTGTTTCTTGCTCGCTTTTTTCAATAACTTTAGTTGACAACTCTTCAAAAACACTTGTTAAATGTGCATTACCTCTAGCCCTTAACTCCCTAATATAAATATCAGATGATTCTTTAAAACTTGCATAATATATATCAAAGTGCAATTGCATTACATTAGCATTATGCTTTCTAAGTACTCGCAATTCTTCTTGAATGATTTCTTGCTTCAAACCATATGCTCGCTTATTAAAAATCTTTTCATAAAGTGATGGTGATGAACAAAGTACTGCTATCAGTTTTTGTTCAGCTTCTTTTGAATCAGTTGCAACGTATTCTTTCAAATCTTCTGCTACCTTCATACCCAGTGTAGCAACTTGCAATTCGTGTGAATTTGACATAAATGCCTCCAATTTTAGATTAATTTGATAATAAACTATATACTTATGGATGGGGATTATCTTCCAACCATTCTATTGTTCTATTAATTGCACGAATATCTTTGGTTTCAATTTGTTCAACCAAAACATTGATTTGATTTTTAAGCAAATCAAGGTGTCCACTCAATACGCCAATTTTTTGATTGGTACTTATTTGATTGTTTGCAAAAGCAGCCGCATTATTTTGAATGAAATGTTGTTGAGACAAATAATCAATAGCCAAAGCATACCCCAACTGAATATCCTCAAAAGCTTCCTGATTGGCTTTGCAGTCTTGTTGGATTTGCAAAAAGTCTTCATTAATTGAGTGCAACTTATCTGTTAGGTTAGTACAAACCTCAATCAATTCGTAGGTACTCATGTGATACATATTAAATCTCTCTTCTAACAACTTATCTATCAGGATGATTTTCCAACCATTTGATAACCTTATCAATCTCAACAATATCAACATCATTGATTTGGTTGGTTAAATTAATAATTGCCATCATTAGATCATTAAGCAAACTAATCAGCTTTTGAATTTCCTGATCAGTATCTTGTTGGTTTTTTTCAAATCTTATTGCACTATTTTGAATAAATGTTTGTTCAGAAAGCACCTCAATTTCAGTGGAATAATACAATCGCTCTTGCTCAAAAGATTCCTGATTTGCAGTACAATTTTGATAAATTGCTAAAAAATCATCATGAACTGATTGAAGTTTGTTTTTAAGATTAGTACAAGCCTCAATCAATTCATCAATTGACATATGTCTAACAGATACATTGCCAACATTAACAGTTTTGTTACTGGCAATCTTTAAATCACTGGTTGTATTTATCGACCGACTGGATAGCTCGCTCGTTTTAGTAGAATTAGTATTGTTATCTGATGGGAGCTTACTAATAATATTAGGAATCAGATTACTAATATTATTCACTCTTGCAACATCAGTAGATGATGTGTTGTAACCCCACAATCGCTCTTGCAACCTTGCATTGTGACCTGGAAGCCAAAAATCAATTTTACCCAATTGCCTAAAAGCGTTTTTTATGGGTCTATCTCGTCCATCTCGTTCTCTGTCTTTAACGCCTTCGTTAAAGTTGTTGCCAAATAGTGTCATAGCACCTCCTTAATGCAGCCCATAAAATTGATATTGGTAAGATTATTGTAGCAGAAAAATTTATATAATCAATAAAAATATTAACCAAATAAGCTCATGGGCTGAAACTTAAGTTGCAAGATTATTACAAATAAGAATATGGACAACCTCTCAATTTTAGATTCGAGGTTGTCCATATTCATTAATCCCCCTGATACCCCTTCAACTTCAAACGAGCTTTGTGCAGTAGTGGCTCGGTATAACCGCTTGGCTCGGTCGCCCCCTTAAAGATAAGGTCAGCTGCCGCATTAAAGGCAATGTTATTGTCAAAGTCAGCCGACATCGGACGATAGGCAGGGTCGTCTTTGTTTTGCTCGTCCACGACTTTTGCCATGCGTCTTAGGGCATCCCACACTTCGTCAGCAGTTACGATACCGTGAGCAAGCCAGTTAGCGACGTGCTGAGATGAAATACGCAAGGTGGCACGGTCTTCCATCAAGCCGACATTGTTAATATCAGGCACTTTGGAACAGCCTATACCCAAATCAACCCAACGCACCACATAGCCCAAAATGCCTTGGCAGTTGTTTTCAAGTTCACGGCGTTTTTCGTCCGCCGTCCAGTTTGTATCGGTGGCAAGTGGAATGGTCAAAAGGTCATCAAGGCTAGGCATGGCAAGGCGTGCCAATTCTTCTTGGCGTTTTGTAACATTGCATTTGTGATAATGGATGGCAT
>ERZ1023458.50-NODE-50-length-45739-cov-4.628272_pt1 | contig 45739 bp, 40 predicted proteins | sample MGYA00380527_ERZ1023458 | MGnify/ENA primary metagenome ERZ1023458 (study PRJEB33173, sample SAMEA4830409) | metagenome | study: EMG produced TPA metagenomics assembly of the PRJEB25223 data set...
GTGGACATCACTAATACCTAATTCTTCAGCCACTGTTTGTGCCACTTCTTTATTATCGCCTGTAAGCATGACTGGCGTAATGTTTCTCGATAATAAATCCGAAACCATTTGTTTTGAACTTTCTTTAATTTTATCGCCTTGTGCGATAATACCAATAACTTGTCGGTCATGAATTAGATAACTAATAGAATTCCCTTGTTGAGCGAGATTCGTAAATTGTTCTTTATTATAATCAAAATTGCTTTTATCGAGATAAGAAACATTCACTATTTTGAGTTTTTTATTATCAACTGTGCCTTCTAAGCCTACACCTGGAATATTATTAACTTCTTGAGGAGTAGCATATGAAATATTTTTGCCTTTAGCAAAATCAACAATACCAGTGGCAAGTGGATGATTAGAGTTACTTTCTAATGAAGTAAATAGACTCAATATTTCTTCATTATTTAGCTCGTTCGTAAAATTTTTATAGTGATTCACTGAAAACTTACCTTCAGTAAGTGTCCCAGTTTTATCCATCATGATGTAATCAATGTGTTGTGCGATTTCTACAGATTCTCTGTTTTTTATGATTAAACCATTATGTGCGCCTATAGAAGTAGAACGTGCTGTAACTAAAGGTATTGCCAATCCCAATGCATGAGGACAAGCAATAACTAATACGGTTACAAGTCGTTCGAGTGCGAAATCAACGTTATTTTGAATAAGCATCCATACAATAAATGAAATCAGCCCAATTCCTACGGCAAAGTAAAACAAATAACCTGCGACTTTATCCGAGAGGAGTTCAGCTTTTGACTTATCGTTTTGCGCTTGGTTAACAAGACCCATAACTTGAGATAGGTAGCCGTTTTCACCCGTAGCTGTCACTTTAACTTGTACTGTGCCTGAACCATTAATTGAACCCCCAATAACATCATCATTATGAGTTTTATGAACTTTTTTTGATTCGCCAGTAACTAATGATTCATCAATTGATGTTTCTCCTTGAACAATGATTCCGTCTGTGGGTATACTTTCGCCTGCTCTGACTTCCACAATATCGTCAATATAAATATCTGATATTTTAACTTCTTCTCGTTGATTATTATCAATCAGTTTCACTGCAGTATTAGGTAAAAGTTCTGCCATTTTCTTCAGTGCATTGCCTGCATTACCTACTGCGTTCATTTCAATCCAATGACCTAATAACATGATTAAAATTAAAGTCGCTAATTCCCAGAAAAAGTCCATTGTATGTGTGGATGAACCACTGAAATTATTCATATAAAAGGCGTATAAACTATAAATATAAGCAACTGAAATACCTAGAGCAACAAGCGTCATCATTCCAGGTTTTTTAGTTGAAATTTCATCTTTAGCCCCTGATAAAAATGGCTTTCCTCCATAAAAGAATAAAATAGTAGCAAGAATTAATACAATCCAATCTGACCCTGTAAATGAAAATTGAAACGGTAATTTAACCCCCATCATGGGTGATAAAATAATAATCGGTATCGCAAAAATCAAAGAAATAAAGAATTTACTTTTAAAATTCCCATGATGATGTGCATGATCGCCATGACTAGCGTGATTCTCATGTTCTTGATGGCTATGATTCTCATGATTTTGATGTTTTTCATTATTCGGCAAAATAAAACCTCCTAATTTTATATTTTTAGAGATAGTAATAAGATAATGTGAGTATAACATATACCCCCTGGACGTATATATTATTTAGTATTTTTTATTTTTCAGCGTTCAGAAAATTTGATAGCCATTTAATATAGAAACTTTAGTCTTGGTTTGTCCATCGCCAAAGAAATTGTGGCATTGCATGGGGGAATATTGAAGTTGAGAGCAAACTAGGCAAAGGCGCTGGTTTTATACTTGATATCCTGATTATCATTATGACTGTGGTAAACCGACGTCCAAGAGGTATATTCATATTGCTGGGTTAAATTGCTGTGTTTCCAGGCACATACTTATTTTATATTCGTTTCTTTAGTTGCAAGAAATAAAAACGTGGCACATGGGGGCTTTATCTCCAATGTGCCACTCCTTATATTATTTGGTTTTGTTTACGCGATTTCTTTACAAGCTTCTACACATTTAAAGCACGTCTCTGCACAATTTTGACAATGGTCATGGTTATGCTTCTGACATTCATTACCACATGCTCCGCATACTTTGGCGCATATTGTCGCCAAATCAGAAGCAAATGGTGAATTTCTTGTTAGCGATTGTTCTAAAAATGCACAGATGTCTGCGCATTCACGATCCAGACGGATGCACTCTGCCATCATTGTCATGTCTTTTTCCTTCAAACAGGCATCGTAACAATGATTACACGCTTCCATACATTCATGTAGCGTTTGAACCAGATTGTAATATTGTTTATCAGTCATTTGATACACCTCCAATGAAATCTAAATCTCTTAAATTAATTCCCATTCTATTTAGTAAATAAACCGATAATTGCTGAACTCCATAGAAACTGCGCAGGATTTTAATATCAAATGTACTTCTCTTAATATTTTCTTTCTTTTTTAATTCTGTATATAGTTTGCCTTGTTATACCGACTTTTTTAGCTATCTTACTAATTGACATTTCTTTATTCAGTAGTTCAACAATACGATAATAAACAAGTCTTTTTTGAGGGTCTTTAGCATCGGGAGAATACAGAACAGGTCTTCCTTTATAAATACCTTTTTCTTTGACTACTTTAATACCTTGAGCTTGTCGACGTTTACTTTCATTTCTTTCTTGTTCTGAAATCATTGCCAATATTTGAATGATTAAATCTTTCATAAACTTATCTAGTAATGGATTACCAATCACTTCATTCATCATGGGTAAACTCGTTATCATTAATTGAACTTCTTTATCTTTTAAATAATTAACTGTTTGGATTATTTCATCGTAATTTCTTCCTAGTCTATCAATAGACTCAATAATTAAACGATCTCCCATTCTTAAAAAATTTAATACTTCTTGAAATACAGGTCGATTTTCTATAGATTTCCCTGATTGTTTTTCAGTGAAGATTTTCTCAGCACCAAAAGATTGCAAATTTTCAATTTGTCTATCCAAATTTTGATCAACGGTAGAAACTCTTGCATATCCAACTATCATTTTTAACACCCTTTCTCATACACCCTAATCATACAAACGAATGTAGCATGTCAATTTACTTGCTATATGAGAATTTTTTAACTTTATAAATAAGAAAGAGAAGTACAAATATTAGTTGTACTTCTCTTTCTTATTTATAAAACAATTTGAATAATCGCAATAATAATTAAAATACTGATGATCCACTTTTGTACAAAACTAGGGACTTTTTTACCTAATTTTAAACCTAACGGAGCGAAAATAATACTCCCTATTATTAAAAATAACGCATCTTCTAAATGTAACCTTGTATAAGTTTAATGATAAAGGCGCCAATTGAAGATATAAAAGCAATTACTATACTATTAGCAACCACCGTATTCATTGGTAATTTGAATAAAACTAATAATATAGGAATAATAATAAAGGCGCCGCCTGCTCCAACTATACCCGAAATGATGCCAACGAAAAGACCCACAATAACCAATAAAGGCTTATTAAAGGAAGATTGGTCTGAACTAGGTTTTACGTTAATAAACATTAATATTAATGCAAGTAAAGCAATGATAATATACACCATATTTACAAATGTAGCATCAAATAAATTTGCTAGCAAAGCCCCTAACATGCTCCCTATAATCATACCTCCTCCCATATAAAGGACCAACTGGGGTGAGAATTCTGGTTTTTTTCTTGCTTTCAAAGAGCCACTTAAGGTACTGAAAAAGACTTGGCTAGAAGTAAGTCCTGATGCGATATACGCGCTATATGCAGGAGCCCCAAATAGTGGCGGTAACAATAAAATGGCTGGGTAAATAATAATAGCGCCACCTATACCTACTAGACCAGATATAAATCCTCCGAACACTCCGATGAGCAACATAATGATAATATTTATAATATCCATTATTTACTTTTCACCAATAAGTTAACAGCTTCATTAATGATTTCTTGTGAATCTTCATTGTTGTCATCAGCTGAATTGACGCATTCAATTAAATTTTCGCTAATAATAATCCCCATTAATCTTTGTAATGAACTTTTTGAAGCACTAAGTTGCGTAATCACATCTTTACAATGCTTTTCTTCTTCCATCATTTTTACAACGCCATTTAATTGCCCTTGTACTCTATTAATACGATTGATCATGTTTTTATCATAATTCATAGTAATTTCCTCCACTTTTAATTGAATAGAGTCATAATAATAAATTAAAACAAGTTTGTCAAATACGTGCAGGGGTATTTGACAAAAAGAGTTATATCTTTTAACATACCCTTATAGGTATTTAACAGGAGGTTATTATGAAACAATATAATGAAAAACATATTAATGATTTAAGTAAATCAGAATTAGAAAAATTAACTTCTCAAGGTCAATTGATTGATGTAAGAACACAAGAAGAATATGAATTGGGGCACATCAATGGTTCCACACTGCATCCTGTAGATGAGATTGAGTCGTTCAATAAAGACAAAAATAAAACCTATTATGTACACTGTAAAAGTGGTAACAGAAGTGCTAAAGCTAGTAAATATTTAGCTGAACAAGGTTATGACGTTGTAAATTTAGACGGCGGCTATAAAGCTTATGAAGAAAAAAACGTCAGCGATGATACAAAAGAAGAAAACACAAATGTAGAAATTAAAGCAGAGCGTAAACAATTAAACTATAGTGGTCTTCAATGTCCAGGCCCTATTGTAAATATCAGTAAAGAAGTAAAAAATATTCAAGAAGGTGACCAAATTGAGGTTACAGTCACAGATTCAGGATTCGCAAGTGATATTAAAAGCTGGGCGAAACAAACGGGACACACATTAGTAAAACTTGATGGGGGTGACAATGAAATTAAAGCGATTATTCAAAAAGAACAACCCAAAGATTTAGAAGTGAGTCATACGTCTAAAGGCACTACAATTGTACTATTTAGTGGAGAATTAGATAAAGCAGTGGCAGCAATGATTATTGCGAATGGTGCTAAAGCTGCAGGAAGAGATGTAACCATCTTTTTCACTTTCTGGGGACTTAACGCGTTGAAAAAAGCGCAAACAGCTAACGTAAAAAAGAAAGGTATCGCAAAAATGTTTGATTTTATGTTGCCAAAAACACCCTTGAAAATGCCACTCTCTAAAATGAATATGTTCGGTTTAGGTAATATCATGATGCGCTACGTAATGAAAAAGAAAAATGTTGATTCATTACCATCACTTATCGACCAAGCAATCGACCAAGATATCAAATTAATCGCATGTACGATGAGCATGGATGTCATGGGCATTAAGAAAGAAGAATTAAGAGACGAAGTTGAGTACGGCGGTGTAGGCACTTATATAGGTGATACTGAAAACGCGAGTCATAATTTATTTATTTAATTAAATCTATTAAAATAAGGAGTTCTTTATATGTTTTTTAAACAATTTTACGATAACAATTTATCTCAAGCATCTTATTTAGTTGGCTGTCAACGCACAGGAGAGGCAATAATAATTGACCCTGTACGTGACTTAACAAAATATATGGAAGTTGCAGATAGCGAAGGTTTTACAATTACACAAGCTGCAGAAACCCATATCCACGCTGATTTTGCTTCAGGCATTAGAGATGTGGCAGAACAATTAAATGCAAACGTATATGTATCTGGCGAAGGTGACGATGAATTAAGTTATCGTAATATGCCAGAACAAACACATTTTGTTAAACATCAAGATATTATTCATGTAGGTAACATTAAATTAGAAGTATTGCATACACCTGGTCATACCCCAGAGAGTATTAGTTTCTTACTCACGGATGAAGGTGGCGGCTCAAGTGTTCCAATGGGTTTATTTAGTGGTGACTTTATTTTTGTTGGTGATATCGGTAGACCCGATTTACTAGAAAAATCAGTTCAAGTCGAAGGTTCTACAGAAGTTAGTGCGAAACAAATGTATCAATCTATAGAAAGTGTTAAAGATTTACCAGATTATATTCAAATTTGGCCAGGCCACGGTGCTGGAAGTCCTTGTGGTAAAGCATTAGGCGCCGTACCAATGTCTACGCTAGGTTATGAAAAAATAAATAACTGGGCATTTAGTGAAACTGATGAAATTAAATTCATTGAAACATTAACATCAAATCAACCAGCGCCACCACATCATTTTACACAAATGAAAAAAATTAACCAATTTGGTATGGAATTATATCAACCATACAATGTTTATCCTAGTTTAAGCAATGAAAGAATAGCATTTGATCTTCGTAGCAAAGAAGCCTTTCACGGTGGTCATACACAAGGAACGATCAATATTCCTTACAACAAAAACTTTATTAACCAAATCGGTTGGTATTTAGACTATGAAAATAGTATAGATTTAATTGGTGATAAATCTACCGTTGAACAAGCAGCGCATACTTTACAATTAATTGGTTTTGACAATGTAGCAGGCTATCGTTTACCAAAATCAGAAGTTCTAACACAATCCATCCACAGCGCTGATATGACTGGTGAAGAAGCAAATGTACTCGACGTACGTAATGATGAAGAATGGAATAATGGACACTTAGATCAAGCAGTCAATATTCCACATGGTAAATTATTAAATGAAAATATTCCATTTAATAAAGAAGATAAAATATACGTACATTGTCAGTCAGGAGTTAGAAGTTCAATCGCCGTGGGTATCTTAGAAAATAAAGGATTTGAAAATGTCGTGAATATTAGAGAAGGATATAAAGATTTTCCAGAATCATTAAAATAATTTAAGGGTGTGAAAAAATGAGTAAATATTATCAAATTGTTATTGTAGGTGGCGGTACAGCAGGTATTACCGTGGCATCAAGACTATTAAGAAAAAATCAAAGCTTAAAAGGAAAAATAGCAATTATAGACCCAGCTGAATATCATTATTATCAACCGTTATGGACTTTAGTTGGTGCTGGGGTATCGAGTTTAAAAAGTTCTCGTAAAGATATGAAAAGCGTTATGCCTGAAGGTGTTCAATGGATAAAAAATGCTGTTTCAAGCTTTCAACCTGAAAACAATAGCATTATTTTAGGAGATAATTCAGTCGTTAGTTACGAATTTTTAGTGGTAGCCCCTGGATTACAGATTAATTGGTCTTCTATTAAAGGATTAAAAGAGAATATAGGTAAAAATGGTGTTTGTTCTAACTATTCACCTGACTATGTTCGCGAAACTTGGAGACAAATTTCTAAATTTAAACAAGGGAACGCGATTTTCACGCATCCTAATACGCCTATCAAATGCGGAGGCGCACCTATGAAAATTATGTATTTAGCTGAAGATTATTTTAGAAAACATAATATCCGTTCTAATGCTAATGTGATATACAAAACACCAAAAGATGCTTTATTTGACGTAGGCAAATATAATAAAGAATTAGAGAAAATTGTTGAAGAAAGGGATATAATTGTCGATTACAATTATAATCTTGTTGAAATTGACGGAGATAAAAAAGAGGCTACATTTGAACACATTAAAACAAATGATAGAAAGACAATAGATTATGAAATGTTACATGTAACACCACCTATGGGTCCCTTACGTGTACTTAAAGAAAGTACACTTTCAGATAGTGATGGTTGGGTAGATGTTAACCCAACCACATTACAGCATAAAAGCTACTCTAATATATTTGCGCTCGGTGATGCTTCAAATGTACCTACTTCCAAAACAGGAGCAGCAATTCGTAAACAGGCGCCTATAGTTGTTAATAATCTATTGCAAGTAATGGATAATGAAATGTTGACGCATCATTATGATGGTTATACTTCGTGCCCTATCGTTACTGGTTATAATAAATTAATACTTGCCGAGTTTGATTATAATAAAAAACCAAAAGAAACATTTCCTTTTAACCAGGCTAAAGAACGAAGAAGTATGTATATTTTCAAAAAAGATTTGTTACCTAAAATATATTGGTACGGTATGTTAAAAGGTCTCATGTAAATAACAAGAGTGTGCAGAAAATAACTGTTTTCTGTACACTCTTTCTTCATAATCCAAAATCTATGAATATCAGTATATAATATGTTCAAAAACTCAACATAAAATCAATGTTCATAAAATGATTTAGATACACCTATAAGAACCTTAAGTAATATATTTTTTCATAGAGTGTCACTTTACTCGATATATGAGAATGATTTTACTTAGTAAATTAAAAGCCAACGAACACTTTGAAAATGTTCGTTGGCTTTTTTTATTAATTTTATATAATTACAATTATATGAGTTAACTACTTAAATATTGAGAAACATAGTTTTCCGACGTAATGCTGTTCTAATGCCAAATGAGCTGATTTATATTCATCTAAATCAAACACTTTATCTACGTGAATAGTTGGCTGGTTTGAATTTATCCACTTTAAGAATGAGGTAAGTAAATTTAAGTCAATATCAGCATAGTAAGGTTTGACTGTTAAATCACTTCTATCAATATTAAGTTCTTGGATTCCGTAAGGAAATACAACTTTTCCATTAGGTTTTATATTTTCAACTAGTTGATCTGCTATAATACCACCAGTGGTGAAAAAAGCTGAATCAAATTGATTAATATCAAACATTGACATGATTTCTTGTGAATTAAAATTTTTTCCATCAACAACATTATTGACACCTAGACTTTTAGCTAATCTGATACCATCGTTACCTGATACTATAGCAAAAATGTTTGCACCAAATGACTTTGCTATTTGAATGGCAATATGTCCGACTCCACCACTTGCCCCATGAATAAGAACATTATCATTTTTTTTGATATTTAATACATCTACCAATCCTCTATATGCAGTAAGTCCAATACCAGATATAGCAGAAGATTCTTCATAACTTAAGCACCGTGGTTTCAAATATACATGAGAGTCAGGTACTGCTACATATTCTGCATAAAACCCCCCTTTAGAATTTAAAAAACTCACTGCACACACTATATCTCCAATCTTATAGTTTTTTACATTTTTTCCTATTTTTATGATCTCTCCAACACCCTCAGAACCCAAAATATAAGGGAAATCAACTGATAAATTGAGCATTTTTTCATATCCACCTTCTCTTTCAAAAATATCCCACTGACCAATACCAGCATAAAATAATTTTATTAAAACTTCATTTTCATTTATTTTAGGTAAGTTAACTTCATTCAAATTCAATTTTTCTGCATTGCCAAATTCATTTAGCGTAATAGCTCTCATGTAAAATTCCTCCTTCAATATTTATGTTAATATTACAATATAAACTTGCCATAAGTTGTCATGATTAGGAGGAGATTAATATAAATAAAATCCAAAAAATATTTAACCTCATTATGTATATTAATAATAAGAAAGAATTTACTGCTAGAGAAATATCCGAAGAGTTTTCTATTTCTATAAGGACGGCTCATCGATATTTGTTAGAAATAAGTGAATTAGGCATACCTTTATACACTGAAGTTGGTAAGTATGGGGGATATAGAGTGTTAGAAAATAGAATACTTCCACCTATTATCTTTAATGAAGAAGAAGCAATATCAATTTATTTTGCCTTTCAATCATTAGAATTTTATCAACAAATTCCCTTTGATATAAATATACAAACTGTAAAAGAAAAATTATACTTATCATTTCCATTAGATGCGAAAAAATTAATAAAAAGATACAATCAATATTTCAAGTTCTGGAATTCAAAAAAGCAACCTATAGATATAAGTTTGAAAAATATAATACTATCTTCAGTCAATAGTGAAATATTGAAGATTAGCTACCATGCTGTAAAAGAAAATTCTATACGTAAAATAATACCTATTGGTTTATATGCGTATAGTGGAAATTGGTACGTTCCCTCATATGATTTAATTAAAAAGGAAATGCGTACTTTTAGAGTTGATAGAATTAAAGATATAACATTCACAAAAAAATATTACGATATAGATTTCCAGCTTAATGAATATTTAAATAATATACAAAGTGATCCTAATGAACATGAAAGCCAACGTTTACAAGTAGAGTTCAATAAGGAAGGTATAAAGAAATGCAATGACGAGTATTGGTTACAAAAAAATTTGGTAATAGAGCATCAAAACTATGGATATATTGATTTATTAATTAAATCTCAAGAATTAGAATATTTGAAATCTCTGTTTTTAACATTTGGAAAAGATGTAAAAATAAAATCCCCAATTAAATTAAGAAATATGCTAGTCAAAGAACTTGAGAGTACATTAAAAGTATACGAAAGTTGATTAGATTAAAGAGTGTACAGAAAATGGTTGTTTTCTGTACACTCTCTTTTTATGTTTAATTCTTTCTAAAATTAGGTTAAATCATACAAAGATAGTAATCGTGATACTTGTAAGGTTATTTTGTCTTGTTCTTGTGTGTCATCGCTGCGATTTAGATAGATATCGAGTAAACCGATAATACCACTACTAATAAAGTTGATATACAAATGATAATCTAATCCTTTATTCGTAGCGACTTCTGTCGGTATTTTCTTTTTAAATTCTTCTTCAATAAAATGGAGCAGCTTTTTCTTATAATTTGAAGCACTACTAATATTGAAAAGTCTCTTGAAAAAAGCTCTATTGTCTTCGAAAAATTCAAACCATAATTGTGTACCTTCTTGTACACCCAGACGATTCTTCATTTCACAAATTTGTTCAAGCTCTATAAGTTTTTCTGATACGACTTGGTCTAGTAAATCATATTTATCAATATAGTGTAAATAGAACGTTTTTCTCCCAACTTGAGCATATTCTGTAATTTCTTTAATTGAAATCGTATCAAAATCTTTTTCGAAAAATAGAATCATAAAGGCGTTATTTATACTTGCTCTTGTTTTAACGACACGTAAATCTTTGATATTCATTATAAACCACCTCCATTTAAAACCCAATCTTATTAATGTGTGTATTAACACACATATGTCGCCAATTTTTAATTGAATACCTCATTTAAATACTCTATCATGGCATTATACACACAAGGGTAATAAAAATCTACAGAGAATGAATGATCTATTTTAAAAAATGGAGGAATCATATTATGAAACAATCAGTTAATTTCAAAAGTAAAACGAATTTATTAGCAGCAAATTTATATACACCAGAGCAATTTGATGAAAGTAAAAAGTATCCAGCAATTACAGTATGTCATCCGGGCGGTGGCGTTAAAGAACAAACTGCAGGTATGTATGCAGAGAAACTAGCAGAATTTGGTTATGTGACTGTAGTTTATGATGCTTCTCATCAAGGTGAAAGTGAAGGTTCACCTAAATATTTAGAAGATCCATTTGCTAGAACAGAAGACGTTAGAGCTTCAGTTGATTATCTTACAACATTAGACTTTGTAGATAATGACAGAATTGGTGCACTAGGTGTTTGTGCTGGTGGTGGTTATACAGTCAGCGCAGCAAGAACGGAACGTCGTATTAAAACACTAGCTACTGTAAGTATGGTAGACATTGGTGCATTGTTCCGTAAAGGACCTGGCAATGTGATATCCATAGAAGATCAACTTGCTTTTATGACTCAAGTTGCTGACCAACGTACAGCAGAAGCAAACGGTGCTGATGTTGCGTATACAGGTTATGTGCCAGAGGAAATTGATGATTCTATGCCTGAAAATTCAACAATGGTACAAGGTCACGATTACTATTTAACAGAACGTGGTCAGCATAAAAATGCGCCAAATAAAATCTTATTAAGAAGCTTTTCTGAAGTATTAACGTTTGCGCCATTCACGTATATTGATGAATTATTAACTCAACCATTTTTATCAATCGCAGGTACTGAGGCAGATACGTTAGAGTATAGTGTCGATGCTGTTGAAAAAGCAGCAGGCAATAATAACGAATTATATAAAATTGAAGGCGCCTCACACGTCGATTTATATGATATCCCAGAATATGTAGATCAAGTATTACCAAAACTTGAATCATTCTATAAAGAAACACTATAAAAGGAAAAAGGTGGTATTAAAATGACTCGTATTTTAATTATTGGTGCAAGTGGTCAAATTTCACAAGAGGCCATTGACTTATATTTACAGAACACAGATTTTGATTTAACGCTATTAGCTAGAAATAAAGAAAAATTGCCTAAATATGATTCAAATAGAGTGACAATTATTGAAGGTGATGCGACAGATAAAAACACCGTTGGTAATGCTTTAGGCAACGTAGACACTGTGTTTGTTAGTTCTACAGGAGAAACTTTAGGAGACCAAGCTAAGACTGTTGTAGAGTCAATGGATGATAATGGTACAAAACGTTTAATTTTCGTCACTTCCCTAAATACACTCCATGAAGTTCCAGGTAAATTCGGTGAATGGAATGATGAAAATATCGGTCCTTATCTCGCACCGTTTAGAGAAGCTACTGACGCAATCGAAAGTTCAGACTTAGACTATACAATATTCAGACCGGCTTGGTTAACGAACTATGACGAGATTGATTATGAAGTAACACAACGAGATGAACCTTTTAAAGGGACTGAAGTGTCTCGTAAAAGTGTGGCAGATTTAGCAGTTAAAATTTCTCAAGACCCTAAACTTCATTCAAAAGAAAATATTGGATTAAACAAACCTAATACAGACGGTGATAAACCGAGCTGGATGTAATCAAAGGCTTTAATGCTTTCAAAATGAAATTTTATTGTAAGAAAAAGCGAAAGTTAAGGAGGATTTGAAAAATATCATACTGCAGATGAAATGGCAGAAATTATGACACAATTATATGATAGTAGAAAAGTATTAAGTATAGTGAATTTTGATACGTTCGAATTTGAATTACGCGATCCGCACTATCCATCTCAAAGTTTGAAATAACTATAAAGGAGAGAATAATTATGACAATTAAAACAGAAAAAGTAACATTTACATCTAATAATACAACAGTCGTAGGTATACTAAGAATACCAGAAAGTAATCAATCAAAATTGCCTTCAATTGTTTCTGTGCATCCAGTCAGTGGTTCAAAAGAACAAACAGCTGGTTTATACGCAGAGAAATTAGCGAATGAGGGCTTTGTGACATTAGCTTATGATGCATCTCACCAAGGTGAAAGTGTATCTGCACCAGAATATGTAGAAAATCCTTTCTATAGAGTAGAAGATGTACGTGCAGCCGTAGATTATCTAACAACATTAGATATTGTTGATAATGAGCGCATTGGTGCGCTTGGTATCTGTGCAGGGGGTGGATATGCCACAAATGCGACGCTATCTGATCGTCGTATTAAAGCTTTAGGTACAGTAGTCGGCGTTAACTTTGGTAGATTTAGTAGAGAAAGTGATGTTACACCTGATGCAGCTATTCGAGACTTAGAAAAAATTGCAGAATTACGAACAGCTGAAGCAAATGGTGCAGAACCATATGTAACGCAATATATTCCGAATTCTCCAGAAGAATTAGCACAAACAGGCATTGATGAAATTGATGTCAAAGAAGCTGTAGACTATTACCGTACGCCAAGAGGTCAAAGTGAAAACTCACCAAATAAATGGCGTTTCTCAGGTTCAGCAGGATTATATACATTTGATGCATTCTTCCCTGCAGAAAAATTATTAACACAACCAGTTCAAATTATTGCTGGTGATGTGCCAGGCGCATTTGGATCTTATCGTGATGCTTATGATTTATATAATCGTGCACGTTCCACAGAAAAAGATCTGCATATCGTTAAAGGCGCGACACATTATGATTTATATGACCAACCGGAACAAGTTAACGAAGCATTAAGTAAATTGGTACCATTTTATAAGCAATATTTGTAAAAATAAATTATATACGAACTCCCACCGTTAAAACCGGTGGGAGTTCTCATTTATCTAATAAATTCGTTCTCATATAGCAAATAAAGTGACAGTTGTTATATATTCAATAAATACATCTGTATGATTAGGGTGTACCTAAAGTAGACGATATAAACTAGAATTAATATATTCACTTTACAATTTCTACTCTTCTAGCCAAATATTACATTCTAATATTTTCTTTAAAATACTAAGGATTTTTGAATATTGTTCTAAAAATATATCCATATGTTTTTTAACAGTCTCAGAATCGATATATTTACCTTCTCCAAAAGTAGATATTCCGTCGCTTCTATGACTTACTGGATTTTCCATTGTTAGTGGTGGATTATTATGGACAATGTTATGACGTATTCGTTCTGTATCCTTAAAGTCTTTAGAATTTTTTATATCTTTTATTTTTGTAATATATTCCTTCAGTTGACATATATCCTTACTTTTAGTTCTTAATTTTTTAATGTTTTCATCTAATTCTACTTTTTCTGTTTCTATATTTGACCTTTGCCTTCTTTTCTTTATTTGTTTAACTTTTTTATTAATTTTTTGCTCATTTCTATTTACCTTTTTTGATAATTTTTTTATTGCTGATTTAAAACTTATTTTCGTGTTTTCAGCATCCACATATACTTTTTCTAATTTGTAAGTATCATTTATTATATGTCCTATATTTTCGTAAATAGAAAATCCGCCTATAAAGAAATTTTCAATAAAATATTTAAAAGAATATAAATTCTCATAATTTATATGTTCAGTATCTTGTGGGAAAAATTGATCATTAATTCCTTTTTCAAAGTAGAACGTTGCAAATTCGTAACTAATCATTACATTTTGTGTTCTATTATTTAATATACCTAACCAATGTTCTGAACTAATGGAAGATAACATAAAAGAAATATCCCTTACACCATACTCAATTTTCAATATCTCCTCAATTTTCGATTTTATATTATCTGAATGTTTCCCTAATTTTGCATTTTCAATATCATTAAACAATTTAATTTCAATCATGTTTTTCTCCTTACCAGTGTTATAGGATAGTTAACTAAACCTTTATTAAAGAATAATTTGATGTTTTTGCATTCCTACTCACTACGATGTTATAATATAAATAACGAATAGAAAGTCCATAGATATACACCGAGCCCCAACCTATTGCCGTAGGTTGGGGCTCTTTATGTGATATGGATAGTCGCCTATTTATTGCGTTGGTTTAACCGATAGGTAAACCAAGCTACAATACATCCAGTTATCACAGGTGCAATAACCGTTACGAATAAAAAATCCACAGATGCTCACCTCCTTCCGTCGAAAATATCGCCGGAAGTTAAGGCGACTTCATTATTATATCATCTGAATTACTAATTATACCCTTCAATATAACCGTTTTCAGCACGTAAATGTATGTGTAATTCTCCTTGTTACGAACTTTCTTTAATTTCTTTTAGTTTTTCCTCGAAAGCACGGTTGTTAAGTGAAACTATTTTATCTTGTTTCACACAACTGTCATAATAATATAAAATACACCATTAATTAAATTTCGAAAATTATTAATGAGGGGGAATGAATTATGAAAAGAATATCAAAACTAGGCTCTAACAATCAACATGAAGTCGATTTACAAATGAGACATGTGACTATTAAAATCAGTGCTATATATAAATTATTCTATCAATTAAATGATCTTTTATTAGGCATCATATTTTTGATTGGTAGTTTTTTCTTTTTTAACGAGAGCACAACTTTTTACGGCACAATATTATTTGTAATAGGTAGTATTCAAATGTTGATACGTCCTATTATTTCTATAATACATGACATACATATTAATAAAGTAATGGAAAATGAGAAAGAGTGAATATGATAGTTATTTAGATTCAACGATTAATAAATTCCACAATGAATCAATCTCTCATCCTTACAAAATCAAAGTCTTTTTGAAATACAGGTCTGTTTCCAACTGACTTTCTTGATGATTTCTCTGTAAAGATTTTCTCTATGCCCAATGTTTAAATTATCCAATTGTCTTTCTAAATTTTAGTTAACTTCAAATTCATGATGATACGTTCTTCTAAAGTAAATCTTGAAAATGTAATAAAATTATTTATCTTATTTTATAACTCTAATCTTGCATACCTAACTCCTTCAATGCCATCTTCTCGTACGCTGATTCTCCTGATTCCATAGCAAACTCAGCGATAAACATTGGGAATACCGCATTGAGTTCTATAATATGCTCTTTCATTCGTGGCCATGTTTCTCCTCCAGCTTCACCATATGCTTTTATGAGTTTCTCTAATCCTTCGTCACCGAATATACGATGGTGTCCCATAAAATCCATTGCTGGATCGGAGTGGGTTGCTTCAGTCCAGTCTATGAGACCTGTAACGTTTGCATGTTTATCTACCATTATATGTCCTGGATGTAAGTCACCATGTATCATGGTCGCATTTCGAGGCCATAGTTTGTCGTTTTTCAACCATTGTTTCCATCTGTTCCATAATTCATCTGATACACCATAAGTTTCTTTGACTTTATTCATTCTTCTTTGAAAATCCATTTTTATTTCCTGTACAGTTTTGATATTTATATGATGTTCGGTAATGTTTTCTTCTGATATGTTGTGTAAGTCTACAAGTGTTTCAGCTAATGTGTTAATAAAGTTTTCCGGCACTGGTTTGTGTTCAATTTCCCATACATAATTTTGTATTTCTGGATCTATTGTTGCTGCGGGTTTGCCAGTAAGCTTTGGATAAGCAATAAGGTCTTTTGCGTGTATTTTCCACATCGGTACTTCAAATAAAACATTCTTTTGCAAGAAGTCTAACATTTGTTTTTCGGATTTTGTTCGTTTATAAACATCATGTCTCCTTGGCAGTCTTAAAACCCATTCTACGCCATTTTCCTCTTCTCCAAATGCAACTTGGAAATCTAATCCAGATTCATTCAATGATATTGTTTGAGGTTGGATGTGTAATTGATATTTTTCTGCAATTTTAATAATTTCATCATGTCGAGTCATTTTATTTCCCCCTTATTTCTATTATATTTTTCCAATAAGCGTATTTTATGTTATAGCATTATTGTTCTATGAAATAAACGAATAAAGGATAAATATTTAATAATCATTTTTCATTGTAGCGTATCTTACATATTGCGCGTTTTTATCGTCTCGAATAACTACATTCAGTTGGACTAAGTCTTTGCGCAATTGTTTTGCTTCATCCTCTTCGTCGTTTTTTAATGCTTGTTCGCGTGCGTACAAAAGTGCATTAATTTGATTAGAAAAATCTGGGTGTCCTAATACCCATCTTTTGTATTGTTTTATAAAAGGGTCTTCTTCTTTCCAAGGATAACGATGGTATAAAAAGGCATTTTTGGTAGTTTCTAATTTTGATTCAAGACTTTCGCGGTATAATTCGTTAGAGTATTTTCCCAAAATTATTAAGGTTTTATTCTCAACATAAACAGCAGAAATATCACTTTTGTTAATGATTTTTTGTTCATCGCCAATTTGTAATTTTATAGCATCATCTGAAATTATTACTTTTAAAGATTCACTTAATATAAAAATAGATAAAATAATACCAGCAATGACGCCAATAATCATGGCACTAATTGAAAACCAGAAATTGTTACTGTGGGAGGCGAATATAAATAATTTTTCTAAAGGGATAAATGGTAATTTCAAAATCCATTTTGCAATTGTTGGTAAAAACCATCCAATTGTACCTCCCAATATCATAGGTATTAGAATAATCATTAACTTTTCAAACCAACTAAATCCTAGAATAGTTTTATTATGTTCCATACATTTCTCCTTGTCATTGAACTAATTTTAAAATATTTTGAACTATTTCTTCTTTATAACCATCTAATCTTTTTTGGGGGGATAACATGGATTCTGATATAATACCTTGAATCATTACTGTCATAATTTCTGGGTGAAAATCGCTAAAACAACCTGACATTTGACCTTTTGTTAAAATATCTCTTAGTAAATTTTTTAATAAATCATCATCTTCGTCATCATCTAACAAATAATAAGGTATATTCTCAGAATTACGTGCATTAAATACAATCTCAATTAAAGCAATGTTGTTTTCTGGCTTTGTATACTGATAATCTAAACTAGCATTAATATAAGCTACTAATTGTTTAGAGCTATTTTCTATAGATTTCACTTTTTCTTGTATATAGTGGAATTCTTGTTGAATCAAATATAAAAAGGTATGTTGAATTAAATCGTCTTTACCCGAAAAATGATATGAGATAAGGCTCGTACTTATACCCGCTTTTTTTGCTATTTTAGATAAGCTTACTTTTTTATAACCTATTTCATTTAATGTTTTTATCGTTGCGTCCATCATTTGTTCTCTTCTTGCATCAGCAATGAAATATGCTTTTTCCATTATTTAGCCACCTTGATTGTATAATCTATTATTTTGATTGATTAATCAATCAAAATAATCTTATATGCTATTCTTAATTTTGTAAAGAATTTAAAAGTGTTTCGCCTTTTCTACTTACCAATAATGACCTAAATTTTAAAAACTAAGAGTTGTTAAATGGTTTGTTATCATTAGGTTTCATATTATCTGGTTTATCTTTTATTTATGATATGTTTTTTAAAAAAGCAACAACAAAAGTTAAAGAAAGTGGACGAGAAAACTAATGTGGACGTTCATATTTGATTAGCATTTTGCATTCCTACTCACTATGATGTTATAATGAATTAACAAATAGAGTGTTTACATGGTAAACACCGAGCCCGATAACTACGGACATAGTTATCGGGCTCTTTTTGGTGTATTTGGTTATTTCGTCGTCGTATTATTTATCACTCTTATTTAACCAATGTGAAAACAACGTGACTATAATGCCTACTATAATAGGCGCTATAAGTACTACAAATAGAGTGTTTAACATGGTGTCACCTCCTTCCATGTTAGTCAAAACACAGAAGTAGAACGACGACTCTATTATTATATCATTGGTAAATAGGTAAGCACATCTACTTCTCACAAGTTGAATGATGTTAGTAAAATAAGGGATAAATGAAACAATAATAAAAAATATATAAGATTAAAAAAAGCATGTTAAAGAATATGAGGGCGCATATAAAGGTTATTAAAGTAAGTCAAATACGACTTGAGAGTCTAGCATCTAAAGCAGACTTATAGCCCCAAGAAAACCACCCGTAAAACAGGTGGTTTTAATTTTATAACAATTAAAATATGTCGCACTTATTGTGCACATTCATAAGGATTGAAGTCCAATGGCATTGGTGTAGCAAAACCTAACATGACAAAATCTTCATCACCAGTGTTGGTCATGCCGTGCGCATCTCCTGGGAATGAAACGAATATATCTCCGGCTTTAATGGGTTTTTGTTCATTATCATTTGTGAAAAAAGTACCTTCGCCTTGTAGTACAATCCAAACATCATCCGCATCTTTATGTGTGTGACAAGGTAATGATTGTCCTGGTTTAAGACACCAAACCGCACCAGCTGAATGTCGTGTTTCATAAAATATAGTTTTTTTCGCTGCGTCGTCAGAAAAATGTTGTAACTCATTTATTTTAAAAAAACGATTGGATGTTTGTGGCATATTTTTCACTCCTGTTAGTTTACAATATATTTTGGTTGTTCACCGCTAAGTTGTTTCACTACGTTAGATGCTGCAATGTCAGCCATCATGTCTCTTGCCTCGAATGTCGCATTGCCAATATGTGGTGTGATAACTACGTTTTTCATTGATTTCAGTGCTTCGGTAATTTGTGGTTCAAACTCGAACACATCAAGTGCTGCACCTTCAATAATACCTTCTTCTAGTGCTTTTACTAATTCTTCTTCATAAACAATTGGTCCTCTTGATGCGTTGATTAAATATGAAGTTGGTTTCATTTTTTTGATCGCATTATAGTCAATCATGTGTTTTAACTTTTCATTATATGCACAGTTTAAAGTTACAAAGTCTGAACGTTTTAAAAGTTCGTCTTGTGTAACATATTCTGCATTTAATTCAGCTTCTTTATCTTCATAACGTTTAGGGCCTGAATAAAGGACATTCATATCAAAACCTTTAGCACGTCTTGCAACGGCAGTACCAATTTCACCTAATCCTATAATACCAATTGTTTTACCAGATACTTCACGTCCTCTAAAGAATAACGGTGACCAACCGTTAAATCCTTCATTACGGCAAAGTTGATTTCCTTCAGGAATACGTCGAGCTACAGCAAGTAAAATACCCATTGTTAACTCTGCAGTTGAATTAGTTGAAGCAATGGGTGTGTTTGTCACATTGATATCGTGTTCACGCGCAGCTTCAATATCAATATTATTGAAACCAGCACCATAGTTAGCTATGATTTTTAATTTTGGTGCAGTTTCAATAACTTTTCGGCTCACGTTAGTAGATAATAAAGTGATTAATGCATCAACGTCTTTAATTTTTTCTATTAATAATTCTTCGGAAATTAGGGTTTCACCAGTGTACATATCTACATCAAAATGTTGTTCAAGTTGTTTAAGCCCAGCTTCTGGGATAGCACCTGCGATAAAAATCTTCTTCATAAAAATCGTCTCCTCCTATTATGTGAAAACATTCACAATATTTAATTTAAGTTTAGCATTATTTAGTGTTTTGGGTATGTAAAAAGTGCCAAAGTATGATGTGTGTTTTGTGTGATATGGACAAATCGCATTTATACGTAGAAAAGTGTCAAAAGTTGATTAAATTTCAAGTGAAAATAATAATACATTTTTATATAAGTGTTGAGTGTAAATATTAGTATATTTATGGAAAACCCTTACATTTTAGTGTAATATTATACTAAGAGGTGATTAGTATGGTGAATATAAAAAAAGAACGTATGAAAATTTATGTGTTGGACAATGGGCGAATGAAAATGGATAAAAATTTAATGATCGCAAATTCAAACCAAGCGACATTAGATAATCCAAATAAAGAAAATGAACTACATGAATTTCCGATTTATACCGTTTTTATAGATCATCCTGATGCTAAGATATTATTTGATACTGCTTGTAATCCGAATTCAATGGGCGAGGAAGGACGATGGATTAATGCAACACAAAAAGCTTTCCCTTATTTTTCTGATGAATCATGCCACTTACCAAATAGACTAGAACAATTAGGTGTCGATCCTAAAGATGTGGATATAGTAGTAGCTTCCCATTTACATCTTGATCATGCTGGTTGTTTAGAATATTTTACAAACGCAACTGTTATTGTTCACGATGATGAATTCAGTGGTGCAATGAAGTGTTATGCGCGTAATCAACAAGAAGGTGCGTACATTTGGAGTGATATCGATGCTTGGATTAAAAGTGATTTGACTTGGCAAACTATAGCGCGAGATCAAGCACATCTAAACCTTGTAGATGGTGTGAAAGTACTCAACTTTGGTAGTGGACATGCCTGGGGAATGATTGGCCTGGAAATTGAAACTGAAGAATTAGGGACACTCATCTTAGCTTCTGATGCCATTTACACACAAGAAAGTATGGAACCTAAATTACAACCACCTGGTATTCTTTATGATTCAGTTGGATGGGCAAATTCTGTGGAATATATTAAACGTCTTGCTCAAGAAAAGAATGCTGAAATTTGGTTTGGACATGATGGTAACCAATTTGAATCTTTTAGAAAGTCTACGGATGGTTATTATGAATAAAGGATGTGTGAAGCAATGAAGACAAAAGCAGCAGTATTATATGAAATGGGTGTTGAAGGCCCTTATGAAAAAACGGAGCCTTTAAAAATAGAAACTTTAAACCTTGATGCTCCAAAACAAAATGAAGTGCTAATTAAAATTCATGCCGCGGGTTTATGTCACTCTGATTTGTCAGTGATTAATGGGAGTCGTCCAAGACCAATGCCTATGGCGCTTGGCCATGAAGCTGCAGGTGAAATTATAGAATTAGGTGAAGGCGTTAGTGATTTTGAAATTGGAGACCACGTTGTCTGTACTTTTATCCCTAGCTGCGGTAAATGTATACCATGTCGTGAAGGAAGACCTGCATTATGTGAAAATGGTGCAGCTTCTAATGAGAAAGGTGAAATGATAGAAGGTGGATTCCGCTTATCTAAAGAAAAAGATGTTATACACCATCATTTAGGTGTTTCTGGATTTTCAGAATATGCTGTGGTCTCAGAAAATTCAATTGTGAAAATAGATCCAGAAATTCCTTATGAACGAGCAGCAGTGTTTGGTTGTGCTGTCATTACAGGTATAGGTGCTGTTATAAATACAGCTCAGATTAGACCGGGTAGTAACGTCGCGGTAGTGGGTCTTGGAGGCATTGGACTAAATGCCATAATAGGTGCAAGACTGGCTGGTGCTAATGAAATTATTGCGTTAGACATTAACGAAGACAAATTTGAAATTGCTAAAACTTTAGGTGCGACAGCAGTGTTTAACTCAAGTGATGAAAATGTGATTGATGATGTTAAAGCATATGTAACAGGTGGTGCTGAATACGTGTTTGAAACAGCAGGTGTGGTACCTGCAATGCAAGTAGCATATGCGGTAACAAAACGTGGTGGTTCAACAGTGACCACAGGTTTACCTGATCCAAAAGCAGAATTTTCATTTCCACAAGTAACTTTAGCTGCTGAAGAGAGAACGGTTAAAGGATCATATGTCGGAAGTTGTGTTCCTGATCGTGATATACCAAGATTTGTAAGCTTATATCGTCAAAACAGACTTAATATTGATCCATTAATCAGTGATGTCATCTCATTAGATCAGATTAATAAAGGTTTTGATCAATTAGCAAATGGCGATGCCGGTAGAATTATTATTAAAATGTCTTAATTAATGATTCAAATATAATAGGTAACAAGGTTATAAATAATGACATGGTTGGGACTCATTTTGACAATTAAATGAGTCAAGTAACCTTAGATTAGTTAAAACAGTATTCAATTCATGAACCTATATAAAAATTGACAGTGGCGAGATAGATAACACAAGCTTTAACACATACGGTGAGTCTTCGGTTTGTCTGCGCGTAATGTGCGCGCATGCTCTAATATATAGTTATACCGTTGCAAAACTGATTTGGATTTATAGTATAAAAAGACGATTACTTTACAAATTTTAAGTAAAGTCATCGTCTTTGTTATTGTTAAAAATTATTGTGCTGTATAGCCGCCATCAATTACGATTGATTGTCCAGTGACACTTTGAGCTTTATCACTAGCGATGAACACAGCATAGTCAGCAACTTCTTGAATATTTACAAGTTGTTTTTGTGGAATGAGTGGGAATAGCACTTCTTCTAATACTTGTTCAACACTCACATTTCTTATTTTGGCAAGGTCGTTCATTTGGCCTCGAACAAGTGGTGTATCGATATATCCAGGACAGATTGCATTGACTGTCACACCATCTTCAGCTGCCTCTAAAGCTGTAACTTTTGTTAGACCAATGATGCCATGCTTGGCACTGTTATAAGCAGATTTACCAGAAAACCCAACGAGCCCGTTGATCGAAGACATATTTAAAATTCGTCCATACTGTTGTTTCTTCATTATTGGAAGTACATGCTTTGTCATAATAAATGTACCGACTAACATAATATCTATCATTTGTTTGAATTTATCAGTTGGAAAGTCTTCAATATTTGCCACGTTTTGCAAACCTGCGTTGTTAATTAAAATATCAATCTGGCCATACTGTTTTACGGTTTCATCTACTAATGCTTCTACATCTTTTTCATTAGAAACATCAGCAGTAAAACCCATACAATCAAAGCCATTTGCTTTAAATGATTCAACTGCATGATTTAATGCTTCTTGATTAATATCGGTAAATACAACTTTTGCACCTTCATTTAAAAACACCTTAGCAATTTCCAACCCAATGCCACTCGCTGCACCTGAAATGATTGTAATTTTGTCTTTTAACATATATTTGCCTCCCTTTTGCATATCATAATTAGCTTACATTTGTTCAATGGATAAGTAAAATGAATGGTTTAATTGCGCTATAGCTATTGTTTATGGAAAGTTTGGTTATATAAAACCAAGACAATTCAATAATAAATATATTTTAATTAAAAATAATAGTATAAATTATTTTGGGGAGGGGGTATAATTTAGAGTAGCTAAAGTAAATGGGAGGCTAAAGTTATTGAGTAGAAGAGAATATTTTCATCATGTTGATCATCGGAAAAAGCAACAAAACTCTAAGTTAACACTATGGATAACTTTCTTTATTACACTGATATTTACCATAGTAGAGTTTGTTGGTGGCGTACTTTCAAATTCTTTAGCATTGTTATCTGATTCGTTTCATATGTTAAGTGATGTTATCGCATTAAGTTTGTCAATGGTTGCGATATATTTTGCAACGAAAAAACCTACGTCACGTTTTACATTTGGCTATCTGAGGCTAGAAATATTAGCTGCTTTTTTAAATGGTTTAGCGTTAATGATTATTTCATTATGGATCCTGTATGAAGCAGTTAAACGTATGATTTATCAGCAACCAATTGAAAGTGGTGTTATGGTTATCATAGCCACGATTGGTTTATTCGTTAATATCGTTTTGACAATCGTTCTTGTACGTTCTTTAAAACAGGAAGACAATATTAATGTTCAAAGCGCATTGTGGCATTTCATGGGAGATTTATTAAACTCAATCGGTGTTATCGTTGCCGTTGTGTTAATTCACATAACAGGATGGCAGATGATAGACCCACTCATCAGTATCGTTATTTCCTTAATTATATTACACGGTGGATGGAAAATTGCTAGAAATGCTTGGTTTGTATTAATGGAAGCTGTACCTGAAAAGTTCGATACAAATAAAGTGATTGCTGACATGAAAAGTATAAAAGGGATTGATGATGTTCATGAATTTCATTTGTGGAGCATAACCACAGAACATTTTTCCTTGAGTGCCCATGTTGTACTGAGTAGTCAATCAGAGATTGAATCGTATGAAGTAATAAATAATGTTTCTAAATTATTGGAAAATAAACACAATATCAAGCACACAACATTACAAATTGAAAACCTTAGCATCAATAGTCACTCTAAGACGTACTATGAAAATTTGAAATCATAAATATTGAGTGTTTGCAGAAACTTAATTTATTGAATGTTTGTTTATATAGACAGAAAAAAGTACAACGTTTAAACAAGCTTTCGTATCGCGCTATAGAAACGTACTAAGTCTTTTTATAAAATATGATTATTTTGAAGGCCCATACATCTTCTTAGTTTTAATTTGTTAAAATACACTATATAATTTTAAGCAATAACTAAGAAAGGTGTATATGATGGGTCAATATCAAATTACGAAACCATTAAACAATAATGTTATTATTTGTATGCATCAAAAACGTGAAGTGGTCCTTATCGGCAAAGGGATTGGGTTCAATAAGAAACCAGGGATGGTTGTTGATGATGAGACAATGATAGAAAAAGTTTATGCGTTAGAACAGAAAAAGCAACAAGAACATTATAAAGCACTTATTGAACAAGCTGATGATTCTGTCATTCAAGCGATTATTGAGGCAATTAATATGATTACTAGCACAGATTTAGAAATTGATGATAATCGTTTAATTGTAGCATTAACCGACCACATTATATTTGCATATAAACGATTAAAGCAAAATCAATACATTAATAACCCTTTTGCAATCGAAACGAGACATCTATACCCTGAAGCTTATAAAATAGCTGCTTCGGTTATCTATAAACTCAATTCGGTATTGTCACTCCAATTTCCAGAAGATGAGGTTGGTTTTATAGCACTACATATTGCATCTAATATGGAAAAATTAACAATGAGCGAAATGACTAAAATTAATGATTTAATCAGTAAATGTATTCAAATTGTGGAGCATGATTTACATCAACCTATTGATACGACATCTGTACAATATCAGAGATTTATTAGACATATTCAATTTTTAATTAGAAGACTGAGCATAGGCGAAACGATTAAGTCGCAAACCGAATTTGAAAAGATGTTGAAAGCGCATTATCCGCTGTGCTATAATGTTGCTGTCAAGATAATGAAAATGATGCAAAAACAGTTAGGTGTCACAGTATATGAAGCAGAAGTTATTTATTTAACGTTACATATCAACCACTTAACACAACAATAAATAAGCACGTGTAACTGATTCGATCAGGCATGAGTACTTAGACAGAGCAAAAGCTCAGTTTATTTACTCATGCCTTTTTTTGTGTCTTTAACCTTGTTTTGACGCAATATATAGGAACTTATAATGTAGTATGTTTTTGTACATAAACGTTATATAGTTTCTTGAAAATGGAGGATACTAAATGATGTGGAAGAAATTTTTTGGTCAGCTTCAACGTATTGGTAAGGCTTTAATGTTACCTGTGGCCATCTTACCAGCAGCGGGTTTATTGTTGGCTTTTGGAACAGTTTTGCAAGGAGAAGTTTTACAATCTTACCTTCCATTTATTAAAGCAGATGGATTTCAACATGTTGCACAAATGATGGAAGGTGCAGGGGTTGTCATTTTCGATAATTTACCAATGATTTTTGCATTAGGTGTGGCTATTGGTTTAGCTGGCGGAGATGGTGTAGCTGCGATTGCTGCATTTGTAGGATTTATGATTATGAATAAAACCATGGGAGCATTTTTAGGTATTACAGCAGATAATGTCAGTGATGCTGCTAGTGGTTATGCAAATGTATTAGGCATTCCTACCTTACAGACAGGTGTGTTTGGTGGGATTATCATTGGTGCACTTGCTGCATGGTGTTATAACAAATTCTATAATATTTCATTGCCAAGTTATTTAGGTTTTTTTGCTGGTAAACGTTTTGTGCCGATTATGATGGCAACGTGTTCTTTCATTCTTGCATTTCCAATGGCATGGATTTGGCCAACCATTCAATATGGTTTAAATGCATTTAGTGAAGGTCTTTTAGAATCAAATACAGGAATAGCAGTATTTTTATTTGGTTTTATTAAACGTTTGTTAATACCATTTGGTTTACATCATATTTTTCATGCACCTTTCTGGTTTGAGTTTGGGAGTTTTAAAAATGCGGCTGGACAAATTATTCATGGAGATCAGCGAATTTTTATTGCTCAAATCACTGAAAATGTACCACTGACAGCTGGTAAATTCATGGGTGGAGAGTTCCCAGTAATGATGTTTGGACTACCTGCTGCTGCTCTAGCAATTTATCATTCAGCGAAGAAAGAAAATCGTAAAGTGGTTGGTGGTCTGATGTTATCAGGTGCCTTAACATCATTCCTTACGGGTATTACAGAACCGTTAGAATTTTCATTCTTATTTGTAGCGCCGCTCTTGTTCTTTATTCATGCAGTGCTAGATGGATTTGGCTTCTTAATTATGTACTTATTGAATGTACATTTAGGCTATACCTTCTCAGGTGGATTTATTGATTTCTTACTGTTGAACATCTTACCTAATAAGACAGCTTGGTGGCTTGTTATTCCAGTAGGCTTAGTTTATGCAGTGCTTTATTACTTTATATTTAGATTTATTATCAAAAAATTAAATTATAAAACGCCTGGTAGAGAAGATAAAGAAATGCAAAATAATTCTGTATCAGTGAGTGAGCTACCGTTTAAAGTTTTAGATGCGATGGGTGGGAAAGACAATATTAAACACCTTGATGCATGTATTACACGTTTGAGAGTAGAAGTTAATGAAAAAGCTCAAGTAGATGTTGAAGGTTTGAAACAGCTAGGTGCTTCAGGCGTACTAGAAGTAGGCAATAATATGCAGGCAATTTTTGGACCAAAATCAGATCAAATTAAACATGATATGTCACAAATTATCGCTGGTAATATTACAAAACCAGAGGAGACAACGATTGAAAGTGAAGCTATGAATGAATCAGTTACAGTCGAAAGTGAAACGATTTATGCGCCACTTAAAGGTCGTACAGTACCGTTAAATGAAGTGCCAGACCATGTATTTAGTGATAAATTAATGAGTGATGGTCTTGCGATTTATCCAGATAATGGAGAGGTTGTGGCACCATTTGATGGCACAGTGGAGTTAGTCTTCCCTACCAAACATGCGATAGGTTTAAAATCTGAATCAGGTGTAGAAGTGTTAATTCACTTTGGTTTAGAGACTGTTGGATTGCAAGGGGAAGGTTTTACAGTACATGTAGATTCTGGAGACACGATTGTAAAAGGTCAATCACTTATGACTGTAGATTTAGACTATATTAAAAAGAATGCGAAAAGTGACATTACGCCTATTATCGTAACTAATTCAGGAGAACACGAGATTAAAACAACACATGACGGTGCAATCGACACAGGAGAAGTGTTAATTAAATTATAATATATATAAAACCTCTTAATTCACAATATAGTGCAATTAAGAGGTTTTTGTGTGGATATATGAGTATTAGTTTTATTATCCAGTTAATTAATCTCCGATAATCATATTATCTATTAAACGTGCTTTGCTGAATTTTACTGCAAGGGAAATGAAAATTTTTCCATTAATGTGAGTGATTGCTTCTAATTCTGGATAACTATATATAGCTACTGTTTCTATATTACCGGATGTATGCTGTTTAATATAAGTTTTGGCTATGTCAATTAATTTGGCACAATTACGTTCTCCTTGAAGGTATTGTTCATTGGCTAACTGTAAACTTTTATATAGTGCTGGCGCTTCTTGTCGTTCTGTAGGCGTCAAATAAACATTGCGTGAACTTTTAGCGAGACCGTCTGATTCACGTACTGTATTAACACCAATGATATCTATTGGGTGATTAAAATCTACGACCATTTTTTCAACGATAGCTAGTTGCTGCGCATCTTTTTTGCCGAAATAAGCACGATGTGGTCGAATAATATTAAATAATTTGTTAACAACTGTGATGACACCATTGAAATGGCCAGGACGTTGTGCACCTTCTAAAACAGTGGCGAGTCTACCAGCATTTAACGTTATTGTGGGTTTTTCTGGGTACATCTCTTCTACTGTAGGATAAAAGATATAGTCTACACCAACAGACGCTGCCTTAATTTTATCTTGGTCTATATTTCTAGGGTATGCATCAAAATCTTCATTTGGTCCAAATTGTAATGGATTTACAAAAACACTGATGATTGTAATGTCATTTTCCTTTACTGATTGTGACATCATTTCCAAATGACCTTCGTGTAAAGCCCCCATCGTTGGAACAAAGCCGAGGGACTGATTGTTTTTTATTAAATTTGTACTTATTTTACTCATTTCTTTGATAGATGTAATTAATGTTGTCATTCTGATACCTCATCCATAATTTGTTTTTTATACGTGTTTGAAACATCAGGAAATATTTCGTTTTTGACTTCTTCATGATACTGCATTAAAGCGGTTATGCCACTGGAAAAATCTCCATATTGCTTTACGAATTTGGCTTGATGTGGAACTTCATAATTGAGTACATCATGATAGACCAATACTTGTCCATCAGTATCTTTACCTGCACCTATACCAATCACTGGGATGTCTAAATTTTTGGTGATTTGTGCAGCTAGATCACTCGGAACAGCTTCTAAAACGAGCATGATCGCGCCAGCTTGTTGTACAGCGTAAGCATCGTTTATGAGTTGTTGTGCTGTTTCTTTTGTATTGGCTTGCATCTTGTATCCAGTGAGACCAACACTTTGTGGGGTAAGTCCTAAATGTGAAACGACTGGTATACCGATGTTCTGGCAATTGTTTATAAAATCAATTAAATGTGCGCCTTCGACTTTAATTGCATTTGCATTTGTTTGCTTGTATAAATTTATAGCATTTTCTAAATCAGAGTGTTCACTAATACCAACAGCACCAAAAGGAACATCAACAATCATAAAGGTATTAGGGGCACCGCGACGCACTGCTTTCGCATGATGGATCATATCTGACATCGTTACTTGAACCGTACTTTCATAACCTAACACCGTCATACCCAAAGAATCTCCAACTAAAAGAGTATCGATTTGTGCAGATTCTGCTTGTTTTGCACTAGGGTAATCATAAGCTGTAACCATTGAAATTTTATTAGCATGTTGTTTCATATCTATTAAATGCTTTAATGTTAACAATTATACTCAACTCCGTTGTCTAAATATTTTTATATTTAATCATATAGTAACGAATGTATTCGAAAAATAAAATTAATTTAGTAATTTAATACATCTTTTTATACTAGATAAATAAATTAAAAAGTTTCATACGAGAAAAAAGAGGTTACAATTACAAATAATATTAGGTGTGTAATACATATTAGTTTATAATAACTAGTAAATAATAAATGAAATGTACAATATAAATGATTAGTTTTTAAATTTATTAAGGCAAACGATATAAATACTACACTATAGGTATGAAAATGAGGGGAAATCATGATATATACAATAACAAGCACATTACCACCAGTACATGGAGGTAGAACTAAGGCATTGCTAAGTCGAATAAAATTAATAGATAGTGAATTAGGGATCAAAAGTAAAATTGTAACAACGAATTATAATGCCAATTACCCATCTGTTTATGAAAAGTTTATAAACGAGGAAAAAGTGACAGAGCATACAGAATTTGAAAATATATACGATTGGTTAAGTGGCTTCAAACTATTAGAAATACCGAAGACTAAATTTAAAAAACAACCTAAATATCAAACGATGAACCGTGAACTCAAAGGATTGGAAAGTAAAAGTTTTAATGGTGGCAATGTCATGAGATATTATAAAAATGGGGATTACATATTGTACAGAAAATATTATAACAATAGTAATATAGTTCAATTTGAAGATTTTATGTCATCTATTAGTAAAAAACGATTAGAACGTTGGGAATACAATAAATTTGGTCAATTGCATAGAAAGATTTTTTACACACATAACCCTTTTTCAAAATTATGTGAGCTCTACTTTGATACACAAGGCGTTATATATTGTAAAAAGTTTTTTAATACAGAACAAGAAAGTTTAGATTATATCCAACTTTATAAAAATGATAGACCTTATTTATCCTTCAGTAGTGAAAAAGCCTTATTTAAATATTATTTTGACCATCGCTTCAGTGATGGTGATGTGGTATTTAATGATGCCAGACTTTTAGATGAACCATTATTAAATCAAACACATGCAACTAAAAATATTTTGGTTTTTCATAATAGTCATTTGAATGGACAACAAATGAAAGGTTCATATAAATTTGCGTTAAATCATTCTGAAAAAGTAGAAAAATATTTAATATTAACTGAAAAGCAAAAAGAAGATATTATTAGCCAAGTTACATTAGATGAAAGACAATTATCAGTAATTCCGCATTCGATTAAAACATATAAATCACATGCAAACGAAAATAAATTAGACCGATTTATTTTTATAGGTAGATTAGGTCATCAAAAACAAGTAGACCATTTAATTAAAGCGTATAAACAATTTTTAGATTATGGGTATGATACGAAATTATCCATATTTGGTATGGATGAAGATGGACAGAAAAAGGTGTTGTTGGATTTGATTGATCAATTTGGTATTCAAGATAAAGTAGACATCAACGATTTTACGAATAATCCTTTGAGAGAATTTCAACAATCAAAAGCTTCACTTTTAACAAGTAAATTTGAAGGATTTGGCTTAACAGTAATGGAGAGTATCGAAGTCGGTTGTCCAGTTATTGCTTATGATGTTAGGTATGGTCCGTCAGAGATTATAAATCATGGTACGAATGGATATCTCGTTGAGCCTGATAATATTAAAGCATTTGCTGATTGTATGGCTAAAATAATAGATGAACCATTTAATTGCGTACAGACGAGATCAGAGCTTAGTCATGATAAAGCTGTAGAAAATTATAAAAAGTTATTTCAAGACATCGGGCATACTAAATAATATAATTTTTACCCGTGCCTCTCTAACATATTTAGTAATCAGTGCGTATGTGCTTGCATATTTTATAAAATATAGAATGTACGATAAAACAGTTGTCATTGCTTAACCACGGCAGGGTAACTGTTTTTATTTTGTTGTTTTTCATTTTGAAGGTTGATAGTTGTGTTTTGAAATATTAATAAATTCAATAAAATACTTGTCTCTTATATACAGCGTGTTATATTAATGTTAATTGCAATTGTTTTTAAAACTATTTTATTGTCCGTCAACATTTGTTTTGATTATACTTTTTAAAAAGGAGTAACAATGAATAAATTTAAATTATTGATTATCATATTGTGTTTGGTCTTAGTTGGATGTTCTGCTCAAGACAATGAATCTGAGCAGAAAGACAGTAAAAATCATGAAAAACAGCAAAGTAACAATAGTGAAAATAAGCATCATAAAGAAGTGAAGCATGGTGTAACGTATATTGATGATATTTTAATTGTGAACAAAGATATTTCGTTACCAGAACATTTTAATCCTGGAGAAAATAAAGAAGCGCGTGATGCATTACAGCAACTTTTAAATGATGGTAATAATCAAGGATTTCAATTATCAAATGCCAGTGGTTTCAGAAGTTACCAAAGTCAAGAACAGTTATTTGATCAATATGTTCAAAGAGATGGAGAAGAAGCAGCCAATAAATACAGTGCGAAGCCAGGTCATTCAGAACATCAAACTGGACTGACATACGACATCGTTTCTGAGAACACGGATACCAACTTTAAAACTTCTTTTGGTAAGACTAAGGAAGGGCAGTGGCTTAAAGATAATGCTTACAAGTACGGTTTTATCATCAGATATCCGAAGAATAAAACGCATATTACAGGTTACCAATATGAACCGTGGCATATCAGATATGTTGGAAAAGATACAGCTAAAAAATTATATAAAAGTAATGAAACATTAGAAGAGTACTTAAACCTATATCCCAAAAAATAAGATTCAATTTGAAGTGTGCTTGATTATTTAATATAAATTTTTAGAGAGGAATGGTCATCATTGTTTAAGAAATTAAGTGTGGTGATGCTAAGTTGGTTGCTTACGTTAACTGCCATTGCACCAACAGCTACAATAACTGCTGAAACAGAAAAATCAGCGAGTCCTAAGCAAAGTGTTAAATACAAACCGGAAAGTGTTAGTGTGACAGCTCAAACAGGTCAAATTTTATATCAAGATAAAGCGGAAAAAGTAACTGATCCAGCTTCGTTGACTAAAATGATGACGATGTATTTGACATTAGATGCGATAGAAAACGGTGATGTAAAAGGTGCAGACAAAATAAAAATCACTTCAGATTATGAAAATATGTCTGTATTACCTGATTTAGCTAGTGTACCTTTAGAGAGAGGAAAGTCTTACTCTATTAATCAATTTCTTAGACAAATCACTTTAGAATCAAGCAATGCAGCTACACTTATTTTGGGTGAGAAGGTGAGTGGTTCGACATCAAAATTCACAGATGAAATGAACCATAAAGCGAAAAAACTCGGTATGGACCATACGCATTTTGTGAATCCTACAGGAGCAGATAATCATCTTTTACAGCAATATGCTCCAAAGCAATATCAAAAAGAGCGCAAAACACAAACTACTGCAGATGATATGACCATTCTAATGCAAAATATATTAAAAGATCATCCTAAGATTTTAAAATATAGTTCTAAAACAACGGATAAACAATTTGGAACAGAATTAAAAACAAAAAATATTTCTTTAAAGGGACAACGATTTGAATTAAAAGGTGCAGATGGATTGAAAACGGGAACAAGCGATGAAGGTTATAGTTTAGCGTTAACAAGTAAAAGTAATGGTTTACGTCTCAATGAAGCGATACTCAATGTGAAACCATTTCCAAGTATGAAAGCTAAAAATGCACGCCATAAAATTGCTAATGCCATTATGAATAAACAATTTAACAAATATGAATATCGAAAAGTGTTAAGTGAAGGAGAACACGAAATTAACGGAAAAACGTACCAAGTTAAGCAAGATTTATATGATGTAGTTCCTAAAAAAATGGATCAGTTAAAGTTTAATGTGAATAAAGAAGGCAAAGTATATGTAGCCTATAAGCGTCAATTTATTAAAGGTACACATGCGCCTCAAGTAGATGCCACAGTTAAAAAAGACGACAATAAATTTACTGCATTTTTCAAAAATTTGTTCAGTAAAGATGCGCATAAAATTTCCCAATATAATCTATGAATTATAAACAAATCATTCAATTTATCTGCTGATACCACGACTTAATTGTGGCATGTGTCAGCAGATTTTTTGTCATAAAGTCTGCTAAATCTAATAAATTGGTGTTCATTTCAACCATATTCACTGGGTAATAATTGCTTAAAAACGTATTAAGACTTATGGTAGAAGGGTATAGGAGGTTTTATGAATGCGTAAAAAATTCATTAATGCATCAATTTATAAGTATGATGAAGCTTCAGAAATTTTAGTTGAAAACGGTAAGTTTAAAGCATTTGGCAAGAATCTTGATGAAGCGGATGAAGTGATTGATTTAGAAGGTGCTTTAGTTTTGCCACCATATGTTGATGCTCATCTTCATCTAGATTATTATTTTACAGGACAAAATCCTCAAATTAAAAACACATCTGGAACATTGTTTGAGGCTATTGATTTATGGAATGATTATAAAAAAGGCACTACAAAAGAAGAAATGAAATCGCGTATGCGTCAAGCAGTCAACGACGTAGCGAGCTACGGAACACAATATATTCGTGCTCAAACGGATTGTACAGATCCTGATTTAACAGGTATCAAAGCAGCGCTTGAAGTAAGGGATGAATTGAAAGATAATATTACGATTCAGGTTGTGGCATTTCCTCAAAATGGTATGTATGCTTTTGAAGAGCAAGGTAAAACAGGCCGTGATTTAATTGAAGAAGCCTTAAAATTAGGTGCAGATTGTGTCGGTGGTATTCCACACAATGAATGGAGTCCAGAAGCAGGAGCGAAATCAATTAAAGAAATCGTTAGACTCGCTATCCAATATGATAAATTAATTGATGTACACTGTGATGAAACAGATGACGTACAAGCACGTTTCTTAGAAATATTAAATGCAGAAGTGTTGAAACAAGGTTATGGAAATGCTACGACAGCTTCACATACTTGTTCATTTGGTTCAGCTGATGATGCTTATGCATTTCGAATGATGGGGCTATTTCGCCAATCAGGTTTAAACTTTGTCTCTTGCCCAACTGAAAATTTATATTTACAAGGCAGACAAGATAGTTATCCAAAAAGAAGAGGATTAACACGTGTCAAAGAGTTTGTAGATAATGCTATTAATGTGGCTTTTGGTCAAGATTCAATTGTTGATTTATGGTACCCAGCGGGATCAGGTAATTTAATGAATATTTTAGACAATGGCTTGCATGCCACACAATTAATGCGAGAAGAAGATTTTCCACGTAATTTCGATTTAATTACTTATAACGGTGCAAAATTAATGCATTTAGATGAAGTTTACGGTTTATCAGAAGGCAAGCCAGCAAACTTTATCGTGTTGGATGCACCAAATGTATTTGAAGCGCAACGTCGACGTGTTGACTGTCTTGCTTCGATACGTAATGGTGCATATCTATTTAGAAAAGAAAAGCCGAAATATACAACTGCATTAGATATTGATCGCCAAACAAAACAATACTTGTAATTGCATCATATACGATAAAATGCTGAGACGATAGAAAGTCTCAGCATTTTTATCTGTATTCATATTGATTGCATTGAAATGCGTATTCTATGAAACTATAATGACGCTCCATTCGTTGAGATAATATTTTTGTACCATTCAAAAGAATCTTTTTTCATACGTTTCATACTTCCGTTACCATAGTTATCTTGATCAACATAAATGTAGCCATAACGTTTTGACATCTCGCTTGTAGACATTGAAATCAGATCGATAGGCGCCCAAGAGAGATAGCCTATTAAGTCCACACCATCTTCGACAGCTTTTTTTGCTTCAGCCATATGTTTACTTAGATAGTCTATGCGATAGTCATCGTGAATTTTTCCATCAACAACTTCATCAACTGCACCTAAGCCGTTTTCAACTATAAATAATGGCACTCTATAGCGATCCCACAATTCATTTAAAACAATTCTTAAGCCGATTGGATCAATTTGCCAACCCCAATCAGAAGCTTCTAAGTAAGGGTTTTTTAAACTGTTCATCAAGTTGCCCTGAGTTGTTTGTCCTTCTGGAGCTACAGATGACAACATCGACATATAATAGCTAAATGATAGATAGTCAACTGTATGTTGTTTAATGACATCTAAATCATTATCTTGAATATCTAATTCAATGCCGTTATCTGTTAAAAATTGTTTGTAAAAATTAGGATATTCCCCTCTAACCTGTACGTCAGTATACATTAAATTCATTTGGTCTTCTTGTTGTGCTTTTAATACATCTTGTGGATTACAAGTATATGGATAATGTTTCATCCTTGCGATCATACAACCCATTTGTGCACTTGGGTCAATCTCTTTTAATTTTTGAGTAGCTAACGCTGATGCTACAAACTGGTGATGAAGTGCTTGATACGAAGCTGCAATAGGATGATCTAATTTATCTGAAATGATACCGGCTCCTGTAAAAGGTGAGATATTAATCACATTGATTTCGTTAAATGTCATCCAATATTTTACATCATTTTTATAACGATTGAAGACCGTTTCGGCATAGTGAACAAAATGATCAATGACCTTACGATTAATCCAACCATTATATTTTTCAGTTAAACCAAAAGGTGTCTCATAATGGCTTAAAGTTACAACAGGTTCAATATTATATGATTTTAATGTTTTAAACACATCATCATAAAATGCAAGCCCCGCTTCGTTTGGCTCATTTTCGTATCCCTTTGGAAAAATACGTGACCAATTGATAGACATTCTAAATGCTTTAAATCCCATTTCAGCAAACAACTTAATATCTTCTTTATAGTTATGATAAAAATCTATACCAGCACGTTTAGGGAAGTAGCCTTGGTACTGACCTGATTTAACTTTATTAATGAAATCTGATGTTACTTCCATATGATTATCACCTGTGCGTTGACTTTTAGGAACATATTCTGAAAAGTCAGCACTCGACAAACCTTTACCATCAATATTAAATGCGCCTTCTATTTGGTTAGCTGCGGTTGCGCCACCCCATAAAAAATTCTTTTTAAAACCTTTAATATTTTCCATGTTAAATACCTCACTTTGTTTGAATTAGTATGATAAATTTTCGCCATTACTTTGAATAACCTTTTGATACCAATAGAATGAATCTTTACGGTATCTATTTAATGAACCATTTCCTTGATTGTCTCTATCAACATAAATAAAACCATAACGCTTTTTCATTTCTCCACTACCTGCTGAAACTAAATCTATACAACCCCATGAAGTATATCCAAGGAGTGGGACGCCATCTTTTACCGCTTCAATCATTTGTTTTAAGTGGTCACTTAAATATTTAATTCTATAAGTATCATGAATACTGCCATCATCTTCAAGTCTATCAATTTCACCTAAGCCATTTTCTACGATGAATAAAGGTTTTTGATAGCGATCATATATTTGATTCATTGTCACGCGTAATCCTACTGGATCAATTTGCCAGCCCCAATTTGATGCTTCTAAGTATGGATTTTTAAGAGAGGCAAAAGCATTACCAGCTTCTTTGTTTTGGTTGATTTCATCATCACCGCTTTCAAGTCGGCTTGAATAATAAGAAAATGAAATATAGTCCACTGTGTATTGTTTTAAAATTTCATCATCACCAGTTTGTTTATCGATGGAAACATCTAAATCTTCAAACATACGTTTACTATAGTTAGGGTATTCACCACGAGTTTGAACATCTATAAAGATATATTGTTCTCGATTTTTAGAAAGTGCAGCCATCACATCATTTGGATGAGACGTATTTGGATATACATCACCGGCAGCCAACATACAACCTATTTGATTTGTATCGTCCATTTCTTTAGCGATTTTCGTGGCTAAGCTTGATGCGATAAGTTGATGGTGTGCGGCTTGGTACATAACCTGGTTTTTATTTTCATTATCTGGAATAATTAAGCCACCACCAATATAAGGAATGTGTAAAATCATGTTAATTTCATTATGCGTAATCCAATACTTAACTTGGTTACTATATCGCTTAAATAGGACAGTTGCATAATTTAAAAAGAAATCTACGGTTTTACGGTTATACCATCCACCATAATTTTTAGCTAAATAATATGGTGTATCAAAATGATTGATTGTAACAATGGGCTCAATACCATATTTTTCTAAAGTTTCGAAGATTTTATCATAAAAAGCCAAGCCTTTTTGGTTTGGTTCTGTTTCATCACCATTTGGAAAGATTCTTGGCCAAGAGATTGAAAAGCGTAATGCTTTAAAACCCATTTCGGCGAATAATTTGATATCTTCTTCATAATGGTGATAAAAGTCGATCGATTGATGACTAGGATAAAAATCAAAAGTGTTATTCAGTCCTTTAGCTGGGTTGAATAGTGGTTCTTTACGCGCTTCTCCTGCTGGTAGTAGGTCTACCAAACTAAGCCCTTTACCATTTTTATCGTACGCACCTTCAACTTGGTTCGCGGCGATAGCGCCACCCCATAAAAAATCTTTGCCTAATACTGACATGATATTGCCTCCTTATATTTAATAAATGACAGAAATTAGTGAATCTCTTTCTTTAACTGTTTGTTGTTCTTCTATCACAACGTCTTTGGTTGCGTTTGTGTTCGTTACTACTATCATTACAGTGTCATCATATGCATTTTCTTGTATTTTTTGTGAGTCAAACTGTATAAGTGGCTGGTTGACTGTAACTGTATCTCCTTGGCTTACGAGCGGCTTAAAACCTAAGCCGTCTAGTTTCACGGTATCGATGCCGATATGGATAAGCAATTCTGTACCATTTTTGGATTTTAAGCCGATTGCATGACCAGTAGGGAATAAACTTTCTACTGTTGCCTCAAATGGTGCAATAATCGTATCAGATGATGGTTTAATAGCAATCCCTTTGCCCATTGCAAGAGATGAGAATACAGGGTCATCTACAAGTTCAAGGTTTTTCATTTCACCAGAGACAGGAGATACAATAAAATCATCTTTTGGTTCAGTAATAGCTTCATCAACTGAAGCGCTTGATGCATTATTTTTGGCATCATCCGTTTTTTGTTCTGATTCTGGTGCAGTAGCTTGGACTTCTTGTTCATTTTTATCAGAGTGCACAAGATACCCAACGATACTACCAACTAATACGGCTAACAATGAAGCGATAATAGTTGCCCAGAATGCAAAGTTCAATCCACTTTCTCCAATAAACGTAGTATAACCAAAGATACCAAGTCCTCCCATAAAATACATTTTGGTACCTGCGAAACCTATGAAACCACTAAACAATCCACTAATGATACAGCTATAAATAAAGAGCTTTTTTCTTGGTAAAGTAACACCGTAAATTGCAGGTTCTGTTACACCAAAAATGCCAGATATAGCTGCTGGTAAAGATATCGATTTTAGTTTAGTATTTTTAGTTTTTAAGAAAAGCCCAATAACGATTCCAGTTTGAGCAAATGAAGCGGCGAATATTAAGGGGTTAATGATATCGTAACCAGACGTAGAAACATTATTGATCATAATTGCAACCAGACCCCAATGAATGCCGAATATGACAAAGACTTGCCAAAATGCACCTAATAGCAAACCGGCTAATATAGGACTTAAGCCATAGATGTTTATTGCTCCTGAACCAATCCAATTAGCAACCCATGAAGATATTGGTCCGATTACGATAAATGTTATCGGAACAATGATTAGCAAGGTGAAAAATGGGACAAAGAATGTTTTGACAACATCAGGAATAATACGTTTTAATTTTCTTTCCAAAATACTCGCAAAATAGATAGCTACTATAATAGGAATAACACTAGATGTATAATTCATAGAAATTACTGGAATTCCTAAAAAAGATAAATTTGATTCGACTTCAAAAATTGTTCCACCGAAAAGTGTATGCGCGCCTTTTGCTCCAAACTCCATTGCAGAAACTAAGGTTGGATATACAATTGCTGCCCCGATAGCCATGCCAATAAAATGATTGGAACCAAACTTTTTGGCAGCAGTAAAACCTAAAAATACTGGGAAGAAATAGAATAACGCGTCACCTAATGCAAATAATATTTGATATGTTCCAGATGATTCTGTTAACCAGCCAAGTGCTAAGAATAATGCAGCAAAACCTTTAATCATCCCAGCAGCTGCAAGAATACCAAGAATCGGTTGGAAGATACCTGAAATTAAATCAATAAATCGATTTAATATGTTACCTGATCCTTTCTCTTGTGATTGATCATCACTAGCTGAATCAAGATGAGTCACTTTAGTAATTGCATCGTAAACATCGGGAACATGGTTACCAATCACAACCTGGTATTGTCCGCTAGATTGCATAACTGTTACAATTTCATCATGATTTTTTAAAAATTCTGTATCGGCTTTGTTCTCATCTTTTAGTTTGAAGCGTAAGCGTGTAATACAATGTGTAAGCGAGTTGATGTTTTCTTCACCACCAACTTTTTCAACAATTTCTTGTGCTAAATTTTCATATTTCATTGGTTCATTCACCTCAATTTTTAATTAGTTTCCTAGCTACATCATGTTTTTGAATGTTATTTTGAGTGGCCACTCAATGAAATTAAAGCAGTTTGAAAACAAGTAATAAGCTAAAAAATAAAAAAACCCAGAATAATACACATACGTCCCTACACAAAAGGTTCGTAATGCATTACTCTGGGTTTTGCCTACTTAAAGTTACAACCCCAAACGTTGATAGCAACGTCAAAAGTAACAATATATAAGTTTAAACACAGTATAGTCTCTATAAAAATAAATGTCAACGCTTACATTTACTATTTTAACAGTCTTGCGATATGCAAGATTAAATAAACACGTTCATCGTTAGATATTTTGTGGTTATAATGTTTGAATAAAAAATCTGCTATTTTATCGACACAAACATCGGATTTAGCATACTTTTGTCTTAAAACATCAAGTAAGTTTTCATCTGTAACTTCACTTAAAGACTGTTGATTAATTAGCCTTTGGCTAAAAAACTTAAGGTGTGTCATAAATCTGGAATAATTGAGTTCATCTTCGTTGATAGAGAGATTGAAATGATAACGAACAATATCAACAATACTTTTAGTGATTTTAGTAATTTCATAAATATTTGCAATATTTTCATCTAAACTAGCATTCACAATATGCATAGCAATAAATCCAATTTCATCTTTTGGCAACGTTACATTGAAATATTGATTGATTTTGTGTAATCCATCACGGGCTACGTCATATTCTTTGGGGTAAAGCGTGCGTATTTCATAAAGTAATGGATTTTTGATATCAAAACCTTCATGTGTGCGTTCGATGGCATAATTTATATGGTCAGTTAATGCGATATATATCGATTCTGAAATAGGTGAATCATAAAGTTTATTAGCTTCTTTAATGATTTGTTCGCTGACTAAAAGGACATCTTGATTGATTTCATCTAATAAAGTTAACATGCGTTCTTGATCTTGACTTGTTAAGCGAAACACTTTTTCAATTTTATCACGTTCTAATTGTTGGCCGTTTTTCTTACCAAATGCTAAACCGTTTCCCATGACGATGCGCTCATTCCCATTAATTTTAGATAGCACAACGTTATTATTTAATATTTTAGTAATTTTCATAATAAAACATTCCCTTAGTTATATGATTTCGAATGCTTACATATTAAATATAGTTGAGAAGGTGTTCAATAGTCAAAATTTATTCTTTAATCTTATTATGAAATTTTATTTTAGTAGGAAAAAAGTTTGTATTAATATAAAAATTATAAAAAGCGAGCACAGTTTAAGTGCTCGCTTTTTGCTTATCTTTTTTAAATTTTAATAATCTTAATGAATTTAAAATAACTAGGATAGCAGCTCCAGTGTCGCTGAGAACAGCTAACCATAAAGTTAATAACCCAGGAAACACTAATATAAAAGCAATTAATTTGATAATTACTGAAAAGTAAATATTTTGTTTAATAATTGTTTTAGCTTTTTTACTAATTGAGATAGATTTTGGAAGTTGTTGTAAGTTATCTGACATCAAAACAATATTTGCTGTTTGCATTGCAGTATCAGATCCAACGCCTCCCATAGCAATTCCTACATCACTTTGGGCAAGTGCAGGTGCATCATTGATACCATCGCCAACCATACCAACTCGATAACCACGTTTTTGTAAATCTTTAATTGCTGATAATTTATCTTTAGGCATTAATTTTGCATAAGTTTCGCGAATGCCTGCAAGAGCTGCAATTTTGTTTGCGGTCTCTTGATTATCACCAGTTAACATAACGGTATTTTTAATGTTGTATTTCTGCAACTGATGAATAGTTGCTTTTATATTTTCTCTTAATGGATCTTCTATAGTAATCAAACCATAAAAGGTCGTCGTAGAGGATATGATAATGATGGTGTAACCTTGTTTTTCATAATCACTAAACATTGATGCATGCGTTTTGATTTTAGGATTGATAGTCTCAATTAAGCTTTGATTTCCGGCGTAAACGGTTTGATTATCTATTTTACCTTTTATACCTTTGCCAGTTATATTTTCAAAATCACTAACATGTTTTGGTGTAATATTTAATTTAGAGGTGTAGTCAACAATAGCTTTACTGATAGGATGTGTTGAATAAGCTTCCAAGCTAAGTGCAAGCTGTAATAATGTTTGTACATCACTTTCCATATGTTTAACAGCTGTTACCTTAGGTTTTCCGTCAGTGAGTGTTCCTGTTTTATCAAATGCTATTGCATTTAAAGAACCTAATGCTTCTAAATAATTACCACCTTTAATAAGTACCCCATTTTTTGCCGCGTTACCGATTGCTGTCACTATAGCAACAGGCGTTGAAATGACTAACGCACATGGACAAGCGATGACTAGTAACTCTAGCCCTTTATAGAACCATTCACCCCAGGAGCCTAATGTAAGCATAGGTGGTATGAGCATTACTAATAGTGCTAATACAAAAGCAACAGGTGTGTAAATTTCTGAAAACTTGTCTATAAAGGCTTGGGCAGGTGCTTTATTTTCTTGTGCTGCTTCTACCATCTCAATGATTTTTGAAAGTGTTGTATCTTCTACTAATGTAGTAACCTTAATTTTTAATGTTCCATTTTCATTAATAGAACCGGCATAAACATCATCATTCGTCGTTTTATCAACAGGTATAGATTCTCCGGTAATAGGTGATTGATTTAAGCTAGACGTTCCTTCTGTAATGGTGCCGTCTAATGGTATGCGTTCTCCAGGCTTCACAAGAATAATATCGCCAACGTGAATCTCATGTAAGTCTTTAGAGATAATACCTTTTTGGGTATATAAGTTGGCAGTATTAGGTGTTAATTCCATGAGTGATTGAATGGAATTTCTTGTTTTATCTATCGAAATTGTTTGTAATAATGTACCAATTGTGAAAAGAAAAATAACAATAGCACCTTCGAGAAATTCACCTATCAGCATAGCACCAATAACTGCGACAGTCATTAAAACGTTCATATCCAAACTTTTAGATTTTAGTGAATAAAATGCACTTTTAAATGGTTTAAGTCCGCTAACCAATATGGCAACTGTATATAAAATATTAGAAATTTCAATTGGTAGTGATGTTATTGACATTAATAGTCCAAGTAAAATGAATGCGGCAGAAATGATGGGTTTGATAAATAATTTTAACTTCTGATCATTATCTTTTTTATTATTTTGTAAAATTGCAGTATAACCAATTTTCGCTACTTCTTTTATTATATTTTTTTCATTTTGTCCATCCATACTGGTTTGTAGTTTTCCTGTAGAAAAGTTAACTTGTGCATCTTTAACATACGGGAGGTTCAACACATGCTTTTCAACGGTTTTAGCACAGTTCCCACAGTCCATGCCTTTGATAATAAAAGTGGTTTGTGTTGATTGTGATTGAGTGTTTTGAATCCCATAACCTAGTTTTTCGACTGTTTTTACAATTTGGTTAGTCGTATCTGTAGTACTCACTTCTGCTGTTAATTTGCCAGTAGAGAAGTTAACTTTTGGATTATAAACATCATCTAATGGTAAGAGTGCTTTTTCTATCGTTGTGGCACAAGAACTACAATCGATACCATTAACTTGAAAAGTAAATTTCTGTAATGTATCGGATTCGTTTGTTATATTTTCCGATACTTTTTCATTGTTCGTATTTTGACAAGTGTTAGTGCAACAAACATCAGACGATTTATTCATTAGCATCATCCATTCTTAAGTTATTATGGTATTTGCAAGTGATAATATCATCTTTTGTTTCTTCTACGATATGATCAACTAGGCTCAATAATTCTAAAATATATGGATTTTTAATTTGGTAATAAATATATTTACCATCTTGCCTAGCGGTTACTAAACCACATTCTTTTAAACAAGCTAAGTGTTGAGAAATGCTGGATTGGCTCATTTTTGAGCTTGAAACAATTTCGTTAACAGTCATTTCGGATACCTTTAATAATTCTAAAATAGTTAATCTAACTTTATTAGAAAGTCCATGTAAAAAACGTGCCTGTAATGTAAAATCATTACTATTCATTTTGAACACCTCATATTAGTAAAACTTAATATATAACATATTAGCATTATCTAATATGTTATGGAAGAGACTATCGTTAAAAATAATATAAATTTGTTGGATTTTAGAGGGAGACAAGTGAAAGTTATAAATAATTGTGGTGTTAGATAAAAATGAATTAAATTACAGCTATGTTTTGAAGAGGGTTCAATATTCATGTGCTAATATACTATGAGTAAAAAGAAACATGTAAAATAAGAGCTGAATCGAATATATTTCTTGTTTTTAAGCGGTTGTGTTTTGTTTGATATTATGAAATATAGGCATTCAACTCATTTTGCAGTAGTGGACATTAAACTGTTTGATAAATGTTATTCTTATCCACGCTGCAAGATTATATCTATTATTGTTCACTTATATTGTATTGTTCTTTTGCTATTAATCGTAGCGGCCCATAAAAAACAATTTTAAATAGGCTATCTACTAAAGTTTGTGGATCAATTTTTCGATTATCTTTCACCCAATATTTAATGAAAGAAATAGAGGCACCTGCTACGTAACTATGAAAATAGTCTAGTGGAACGCCATCAACCGTATCTTTTGTGACTAAATGTTTTTTCATATTTTCATACATTACCTGGCTTATTTTTGTTTCTAACTGACTTCTTCTTTCTAACATAAATATGGTTTTATAGAATTCAAAATTTGTATTGATATGAAGGATAATTCTTTTTAACTTTTCTTCAGTAAAAATACGTGCAAACGCTTCTGCATCCATACCTACATAAAATTTATCTTTCGTGTTTAATGTTTTAGACAATTCTTCAATGTAATCATTTTCCATTTTATTTAATAACATATATTTATCTTCATAATGAAGATAAAAAGTGCCGCGATTAATATCAGCTTTGTGTGTAATATCACTAATCGTTATTTTATCTAAATCTTTTTCATTTAATAATTGTATAAAAGCATGTTTAATAGCATTTTGTGTTTTTCTAACACGTCTGTCTTCTGCCATATGTTGAATCTCCTTTGTATTTAATAGACATTTATATCAAAAGTGTTCATTAAAGAACGTATTGAACATCATTGCATATTGTATATCATTTAGTAATTATTATAATGGACAATGTGATAAATATTCAACACTTTGTTTATTAAATAGGAGGGAATCATAAATGAATATTTTTAAAAATAAGTTATTATGGCTTGCACCGATTGCAGCTATTCTAATATTTG
>ERZ1023458.68-NODE-68-length-34538-cov-16.723052_pt1 | contig 34538 bp, 29 predicted proteins | sample MGYA00380527_ERZ1023458 | MGnify/ENA primary metagenome ERZ1023458 (study PRJEB33173, sample SAMEA4830409) | metagenome | study: EMG produced TPA metagenomics assembly of the PRJEB25223 data set...
GTTAGTCATGTGTTAGTCATGTGTTAGTCATGTGTTAGTCATGTGTTAGTCATGTGTTAGTCATGTAAGTTGAGCGCCTGTAGCTCAGTTGGATAGAGCATCCGCCTTCTAAGCGGGTGGTCGCAGGTTCGAATCCTGCCAGGCGTGCCATTTGCCTGACTATGAATGGAAAATCTCATTATGGTGGGTATAGCTCAGTTGGTAGAGCCCCGGATTGTGATTCCGGTTGTCGTGGGTTCAAGTCCCATTACTCACCCCATATTCAAAACCACCCTTTTGGGTGGTTTTTTATATTTGGTCTATTTTTACCCATTTGGGCTATTGCACTTTTTGCTCTTAAATAACTCACCTCATCAGCTCATCAAGCAGTGCATCAAAAATATCATCGCCTGATAACTGCTCCTGCTCCTGTGATTTGTAGGGTTTTTGTGGCATTTGGGTTTTTGACTGCTTAGCATTTTTGCCAGTATTGTTACTTATGCCCTCTTGGGTGATATGACTGGTACCATCCATGTCAGTCATGTCATGATTGTTGGTGCTTGTCTGTACTGCTTGTTGTGATTTTTCTTGCAAATCTTGCTTTGGTAATGACCCATGTTCATGTTGCACATACTCATTATTAACACTTTTGGCATGCCAAAAACCATAGCGATTGACCTCCCACCATGCCAAAAATTTATTGGCACTGATGCCGTGCAATTTATCAGGCAGTTTTACCACTTCCAAACCAATTTGCCCCAACACCAATTCATCAAACTCATCTTGTCCACACGATTGCTTCGCCACAAAAATCTCATCAAGCGGGCCATCATACACCATCCGCCTATCCCACGCCTGCTTTGACAATCTCATGCGTGTGAGTTGATAAAAAATACCGCCATGCCAAATCACATAAGCACGGTGTTTTGGGTGAACAAAAATCACGTCTGTGTTTTTGTAAGTGGTGTGATTGATTGGATTTTTCATGGTAGGGGCATCAAAAGCACTTTTGTTTATTTTAACAAATTTTTTCATTATTTTAGAAAAATTATCCAAAATTAACCAATAAATACCCCTTGCATTCATGGGGGATTTTGCTATACTGTTGTAGCAATGTTCTTTTACACCTTTTAGGGAGCTTGCCATGTATCAACACGTATTACTTGTTACCGATTTAAATGACGATACCGACATTGTCGCCAGTAAAGCCAAATGGATTTTGGACTCATCGCCGTCTGCTCAATTGTCTGTATTACACGTCGTTGAAGAGACCATGCTGGGCTTTGGCTATGAACTCATTCCAGCATCTGCCTTGCACGAAGAGATAGATGATGAACGCTGTCAAGTGGCTCGTACTCGCCTTGCCAAAGTATTGGCACGTAACAATCTACACGCCCATAATGCCAAAATCAAGACCGCCATTTCAGGGCGTAAGGGCATCGTGGACTATTGTAATACTCATGCCATTGACCTGGTGGTCATCGGTCGCCACAAACGCACAGGGCTGTCGGCATGGCTAGCAGGAGCAACCGCTGACAGCATTTTACCTGATGTTGATGCTGATTTGCTTGTAGTACAGTTGGATTTGGTTGATTAAATCGCCCATCAACACGGTAGGCATTTGTTAAGACATTTATCAATAAGGGTGTATCTGACCCTTATTTTATTTTGTGTCATTTGATATTGATTTGAACATGATTTTATAAATATTAATTTAAATATTAATTCATTCAACAAAATCCATCAATCTATCCAAATCAAATCATTTAAAAATTGTTTAGATTTATTGTTTGGCTTTCGCCCATAAAACTTGACAAAATGCCCCCAATCCTTAAAATAACAGCTTCATCATAATACAGCCATTGCCATGACCGACACCATCCAAACCCTAACCATCACCCAACCTGACGACTGGCATATTCACCTGCGTGATAATGAGGCACTTGCCACAACCGTACCTCATGCCTGCATGAGTTTTAACCGTGTCATCTGCATGCCAAATCTTGTACCGCCTGTCAAGACAACCAAGCAGGCGATGAATTACCGTGAACGGATTTTGACCGCCCTAGACAAGTCAGACATACCAAGCGAGCGTAAAAATAAGTTTGACCCACGCATGGTCTTATACTTGACCGACCACACAACCGCCGATGAGATTGCCCATGCCAAAGCATCGGGTATCGTGCAAGCAGTCAAACTCTACCCTGCCGGAGCAACCACCAATTCAGCAGACGGTGTTACCGACATTTTAGGGCGAGCTTGTGTGTTTGAGAGCATGCAAAAACATGGCATACCCCTACTTGTGCATGGCGAAGTTACTCACAATGATGTGGATATTTTTGACCGTGAAAAGCGATTTTTAGATGAGGTCTTATCCGTCATCATCAAAAATTTTCCCAATCTCTACATTGTCATGGAACACATCACCACAAAAGATGCCGCCGATTTTTGTCTTGCCCAAGCAAGCAACGTGGGAGCGACCATCACCCCACAGCACTTACTATTTAACCGTAACCACATGCTTGTTGGTGGCATTAAACCACACTTTTATTGTCTGCCCATCCTAAAACGTGCCGATCACCAAAAACGCCTGCTGGAAGTGGCGACATCTGGCAATCCTAAGTTTTTCTTGGGTACAGATTCTGCCCCACACGCCACTTATACCAAAGAAAACGCTTGTGGCTGTGCAGGGTGCTACTCTGCCCCACACGCCTTACCGCTTTATGCCACTGCTTTTGAGCGTATGGGGGCACTTGATAAATTAGAAAATTTTGCAAGCCGTTTTGGGGCAGAATTCTATGGTTTGCCTGTCAATACCAGCACCATCACCCTTGTCAAATCCAACATGGACATACCCAAAAGTCATCCTTATCTTGATGACAAAACCCTAACTCCCTTACTGGCAGGGCAAAGCCTAGCATGGTCGGTAAAACAATGAACAAGACAACAAACCCAACCACGCTCAAAGACAACAAAAGCCCCCTTGCCAGACGCTTTCGGGGTTTTATGCCTGTTGTGGTGGATGTGGAGACAGCAGGATTTAACGCCCAAACCGATGCCCTATTAGAAATCGCCTGTATTCCCATCTTGATGAATGATGACGGCAAACTCCATCAAGCTAAGCCGTTACATGCTCACATTGAACCCTTTGTTGGGGCAAATTTAGAACCATCTGCCCTAGAATTTACAGGTATTAACCCTGACAGCCCTTTTCGCAAAGCCATCGCCCAAGACGAAAAAAAGGCAATTCGCCAAATTTTTAAATCCCTAAAAGAAACCAAAAACGCTCACGGTTGTCGTCAGTGTATTTTGGTGGGGCATAACGCTCATTTTGATTTGGGGTTTTTAAACGCTGTCATCACTCGCACCAATTCAAAAAATCAGTCGCCTTTTCATGCGTTTAGTGTGCTAGACACAGCAAGCCTGTCCGCTTTGGCCTATGGACATACGGTGCTTGCCAAAACATGCTCCATGGCAGGGATTGAATTTGACAACCAATACGCCCATTCAGCACTGTATGACACCCAAAAAACCGCCGAGCTGTTTTGTCAGATTTTTAATAACATGAACATGCTTGACATCAAAAGCAAGTGATATGTAGAATGTGCCCGTCATCTGTATTCTTAACTTTATTTTATAAGGAAAAACCATGCCATCATTTGATATCGTCTCAGAACTGAACATCCAAGAGGTGCGTAACGCCATTGGCAACACCGATAAAGAGATTGCCACTCGTTTTGATTTCAAAGGCAGCGACATCACGGTTGAGTTAAACGAAAAAGCCAAAACCGTTACCATCACCTGCGATAACGAGCTACAAACCGATAACGTCTATGCCATTTTTGAAAAACAGCTCATCAAGCGTGGTGTAGATTTACAAAGCCTAGACCCACAGGACAAAGTAGGTTCAGGCAAACACACCAAACAAATCATCAACCTAAAAGATGGGCTAGACTCAGACACCGCCAAAAAAATCAGCAAGACCATCAAAGAGAGCGATTTGAAAGTCTCAGCAAGCATTCAAGGTGATAAAATCCGTGTGTCCGATAAGAAAAAGGACAATCTACAAGCATGTATGGCATTGTTAAAAGAAAAATCGTTTGGTGTGCCATTACAATTTAACAATTTTAAGGATTGATTTTAAAAATTTTTAAAATTCATGCACTTAAAAAATTTCTTGAAATTTTTAAAAAATTTGCTTGACGGATAAACATAATTTGCTATAATAACGCCACTTTTGATAGACACGGTGAAAGCGTTCAAAAGTTGGTAAAGCGATTATCGCTAAATTAGTAAGTAATCAGTTTTACATTCTTGTGCTCCATTCGTCTAGAGGCCTAGGACATCGCCCTTTCACGGCGGTAACAGGGGTTCGAATCCCCTATGGAGTGCCATATTCTAAATCCCCAAGTCATCACTTGGGGATTTTATTTTTTACCCCAATATTTAGGGCATACCTACCATTGATAACATTTTTATAAAATAAGATGAAAATTTTAATGCTTTGATCCATTTTTGCATGAAAAATGGCTAAATTTTGTTTTTATCGTCAAAAACTTACCTGATAGAATAACTATCAGCCTGCGTTTTTTCCTTGAAAAACGTGCGATTTTTCGTGATTTTCATTGCAAATACCAAAGGCAGGCACGCCCTACTAAAAGCACTCTTTTAAGATTGCAAAATTACAACAACATTATATCTTATAAATTTGCTATAATTTGGCATTTCTATTTAGTCCTCTTTTTCTATCTTTTCATGCCAAAACAAAAGCTCAAAAACTGGCTTCCCACCCCCGAAAAGTTGCGTGAAAACCGCATGATAAGCCTGTTCGCCCCGTTTTTGGCTGATCCACGCCTATGGCACCTAAACCGAAACGCACTAACCCGAGCGGTTTATGTGGGTGTGCTGTGCGCCTTTTTTCCCCTACCCGGTCAGATGCCTCTTGCACTGATTGGGGCGTTAATTTTTCGTGCCAATGTTCCGATGAGTATCGCCTTGACATGGATTACCAACCCTTTAACAACCATTCCAATTTTTTGGGTGTGCTACTTAGTAGGGGCGATACTACTCGGTGAACCTGTCATTGGTATTCGTGGTATGGGGCTGATGATTTCAGATTTGACACTGTGGGCAACAGGTAACGGTGGCAACCCTTTTAAGATAAATGCCATCTTTTCCTTTAAGGCATTTGCATGGGGGCTTCTTGTGTGTGGTATGATGACCAGTGTCATTTTAGGCATTGCTTTTCGTATTTTTTGGCAATATCGCATCGCCAATGATTGGCAAAAACGACAAGGTTATAACGCCACTGCCCCCAAATTTCGCACCCAAAAAGGACACAAAGCCAGAGAACAGGCAAAAAATATCGATTCTGATGATTTTTCTATTTAGGGCATGCCCACTCTTTTGATGTGATTGTTTTTGATGTGATTGTTATTGTAGCAAAATAACTACACCCAACGCCCAAGCACAGCATTGACCGCACTTTCGGTACGTAAAATCCGCTCACCCATATTTACCGATTGTACGCCCACACTTGCCAGCAAATCAATCTCATAAGGCACAAACCCTCCCTCCGCTCCGATGATGATAATCTTAGGCAAGGGATTTTTGCTGACAAAACTTGTAAAACTTGTATTGGCATAAGGATGAAATACAAGGGCAGATTTGCCTGTTATCAGATGTGGTAACTCGTCCTGCACAAAGGGCTTAAAGCGTTTGGCTAGGGTGATGGTTGGTGGTATGCTGTCCACGCCCTGTTGCAGACCTTCTAGGATGAACTCATCAAGGCGGTTAAGCAGGGGTGATGCCCAATAGCTTTTATCGGTGCGAACGCTGTTTATTAGGATGATATGATGCACCCCAAAAGATGTCATGTCCATGATAAGCCGTCTTAGCACTTTGGGGCGTGGCAAGGCAAGCACAACCGTGACGCCAAGTTTGGGCGGGGGGTTGGCATCTAGGCGAACATTATGCAAAATACAACCATTATCATCAATATGGACAATCTGCCCCACGCCCATTTTATCGCCCAATTTGCCAATTTTTAGGGTATCGCCAACGTCTGCTTTTAATACCGTTTTGATGTGGGCAAGCTGACCTACTTCATCAATGATGGCGGTGGTGTCATCAAAGGCAGATGATGGTAAAATCATGACATTCATAATAACGCCTTTATCATGGCAAATTGGACTATATCGGCATCTGCTCGCTCTTGCACAAGCCTCTGTCCGCTCTTGCCTGCGTGCTTGGCAAGATCTGGATTGGCAAGCCATGTCTTTAACGCCCCACACAACCTATCATCATCACTTTGCACCAATGCACCCACATGAACAAAATCATACACTATTTGGGCACAGTTTTTGACATACTGCCCCATGATGACAGGTCTGGCAAGACTGATAGGCTCAATGGGATTATGACCACCCTTATCCACAAACGAACCCCCCACAACCGCCACATCACAAAGCTCGTACCACGCCAAAAGCTCGCCCATGCTATCTGCTAAATACACCTGCGTATCATCGGTTATGAACTCGACCAAACTGCGTCTGTGATACACAAAATCCGTGCAAAGCTGTGCCACGTCATCAAATCGCTCAGGATGGCGGGGTACTAAAATTAAGAGCAAATTGGGAAAATCTTTCAATAATTTTTTATGCGTCGCTAAGGCCAATCGCTCCTCGCCCTCATGCGTGCTTGCCATGACCCAAATGGGGCGGTTTTTGACAAAGCCATGAAAGTCGGTGGGGGTTTGGGGGCTGCCAATTTGACCGCTCCATTTTAAAGAATAAGCCTGCTTAACCTTATCATGGCTTGCCCCCAGTGCGATAAAGTTGTGATAACTTTGCTCATCTTGGGCGATGATGAGTGATAAGTTTGCCATCATACTTTGGCTAAGACGGGTAAATTTGGCATAACTGTCAAAGGATTTTTGGGTCAAGCGAGCATTTACCATGACGCTGGGTATGCCCCGCCTTGCCAATACTGATAGGGTATTCGCCCACAGTTCGGTCTCAACAAACACCGCCATTACAGGGCGAACGTGTGCCAAAAACCGCCCCACCACCGCCACATCGTCCACAGGGACAAAGCTGTGCTGTACCGACTTGCCCAGCCTCTCCTTAAACAGTACGCCAACACGGTCAAAGCCTGTCTGCGTGGTGCTTGTTATCCACAAATGACAACCATCATCTAATATAAGATTAAGCAGTGGATGGACGGTGTTTAGTTCTCCCAAAGACACAGCATGACACCAAATGACGGGCTTATCATGGGCGATGGGCAGATAGTTTTGTCCAAAACGTTCGGCAATCTGTCGCCCATCATGGGGCAATTTGTCTTTTTTGTACGTCAAAAACAAGCGATAAAGCGGTCTTAGAACGATGATGGCAAGGCGATAATATAAGGGCGGACGCATGTTACAACATCATACTTAGCAAGATAAATAGCAATACCGCCCCCACGCCCACAGCGATGAACAGCATGCCATAACGCTTGTCTGAGACCATCTCGGTGCGGTAGTCACTTTTTAGAAGTTCCACTTGATTCATGTAAGCACAGACCTTTTTGGCTTCGGGATGTCCGCCATCGGCTGATTTGCGAAGCCAATGCTCGCCCATGCTCACGTCCATCGCCATACCGCCATCACTCGGAGCAAAGCCTTGATAATACAGACGGCTAAGCAGTTTTTGGGCTCGGACATCGCCCATCTCGGCAGAGCGTTTGGTGAGCATGACCGCTTTATTGATGTCCACGCCCACGCCACGCCCACCAAAATAGTACAGGGCTAGGCGAAGCATGGCAGACGGATTGCCCTGCTTGACCAGTCCCACCAGTAAGGCAAGTGCTTGTTTGCGTGCCTGCAACTGATTATCATTAAACACAATCTCATCCATCTGCTTGCCTTCGGCGATTTTGGCATCGATAAAAGCATCAAACTTGGTCAGTACTGCTGTCGCCTTTTGGTATTCACTCACGGCATCGCTTGGGGTATTGATGTTGAGCAAATCTTGGTATGCCTCATCAAAGAGCTTGGGCGTGTGCGACGCTCTCGCCCTTTGCTTATAGGCGGACGGGGGTAAGTTTGTGGTATTGGATTGGTGCGGGCTTTTGGCTTGATGTGGTGTGTTTGGGTTTGTAACATGAGCTTGACTGGCAGACTGGGCAGATTGCAAGGTTTGCATATCTTGCACAACTGGGGCTGGGCTATGGCTGATTGGTTGTCCATCCACCATGGTTTGATTATGCAAACTTGTTAAATCATTTTGCCCATCGTTTGTCAAAGGGTTTATTGAATGATTTTGCAGGTCGTTATTTAAATTATTTTGCTCATTATCTTGCCCGTCACGTGGCAAGTGGTTTTGTAAACCATATTGCAAACCATTTTGTAAAATAGCTTGCTCATTCCGCTCATCTTGCTCATCAACCGCTTGCACTGACTTATCTACTTGCGTTAAAAATAGCGGTTGTTCGCTAAATAACTGCTTGGCTTTATCATCAGCATTTGCACTGTACTGCAATCGCTTAAAACCCTCAATAAAATCATGCACCGCCCAATACAAACTATCCTCTGCCACACCCACACCTTGACCATCATCATCAAGACCTGCCACAAAGGTGCGGTCAATTGTGCCAAACAGCCTTGCTCCGATGATGGGCAGAATAAAAAACCTATCCGCCACCGCCTGCCCTGCTTGCCCCACACCTTGACACAATACACCCATGCCATAATAAAAGCCCTGCAACTGTTCAGCTGTCATCTGACTTTGGGGGTCTGCTCCCATCTGTGAGAATAGGCGAGTATAGACACGGCTAAACCCTTGGGCGGTGTAGATATTCACGGTAGGCTTAACCACCGCCTGTCTAAGTTCCTGTTTTATCACTTGGATGACATGATACGCCAAAATGATGATGAGCCGAGCAAAGTCATCATGAGATAGCACACGAGCTTCGCTCACACTCTTGCCTGCCAAGTCTGACTTGACCGCCGACAAGAATACATCTAACAGTTTAAGGCTGTCCAAATCTGCCTTGAATGCTGTCTGCTGAGCCATGAGCACAGACAGACGTTCATGATAGGCAAAACGCTTGCCCATCACGCTCATACTCTGCCACAACTCATGTACCTCTTTGTCAAATTCAAACCAGACAAATGGGGCGATATTCATGCTCTACCCTCAAGCATGTTATTTAAAAATTCAAGCACATTTTTAGAGCTTACCTTTTGTTGTAAGGCGAGAAGCTCTGTCTTAACCATCTCTTTATCATCATCTGCTAGCGTATACCAACGTGCCAGAGCCGATAAGGCACGAGAAGCCAGTACAGGATTTATCACATCCAAACGTGCCAAAGCCGACAGATACAGTAAGATGCCGTCTTTTGTCCATAGCTGAGTGGGTTTATTTGCCAATGCTCCAAGTGTGGTACGCACACGATTTGGCGTCTGCCAATCATAATCCGTTCGCTCCATTAGGGTCTTGATAAATGCCACATCACGACTGTCCGCCCCTGCTTGCACACTAAACCACTGGTCAATGACCAAATCATCATCATGATATTCTTCATAAAACTGAGTGGTATAATCGTCTGCGTTTGGCAAATCAAATTCAATCATCGCCTCCAATGCACCCAGTTGCTCACTCATACAAGAAGCGTTGGCGTATTGATACTGGGCACGTTCGGTCATGTCAAGTTTAGCGGTCAATGCCAGATTTAGCAGTACATTTCTAAGCAGTCGCACTCCACGAGCGTCAGGGGTGTCCTCATAAGGCACGATGGGCAGGGCGTCATACCACGCTTGCACATGGTCAGCTAAGGCGTGAGCAATTTGCTCTTTTAAGGCGGTGCGTGTCGCTTTGACCTCTTGTGGTTTATAATTCTCATCATACGCCACTGCAAGCTCACTTTCGCTTGGCACGTCAAATAGGCGGGCACTAAGCATGGGGTCTTTGTGCATAAGTGTTGGCACGATACGTTTTAGAGTATCGGTCAGCAAAGTGATATTATCCGATTTGCCAAATAACAATCTACCCACCAATGCTTGTACTGCCTGCCATTGGTTAAAGCCTTCATTTTCAAATTCCACAATTTTCATCAAATCTTCGTCAGTATGATCAAATACCAGCTTGACAGGGGCAGAAAAGTTACGAAGTACCGACACCACAGGACGTACACCACCCAAATCCAGACCATCAAAACTAAATGATTGGCTGTTTTCGGTTAAAAGTAGCAAGTCTTGGGCAAGCAGTTGTCCATTTTCTCCATGAAAAATCGCCACATCTATCGGAATGGGCAAGGCTTTTGGTTCATCAAATCCTGCCACATGACGAGTTTCTTGACTAAATGTCAGCTCAACGCCATCAGCCACCACCTCAAATCCACCCGACAGTACAGGCGTACCTGGTTGGGTATACCATGCCAAAAAGTCCAGCACACGTTCATCACCTACGCTCATCGCTGATAAAAAATCTTCAATGGTAACGGCTTGACCATCATAGCGAGCAAAATACTCATCCGTGCCTTGGCGAAATTTATCTTGCCCCAGCAATGTTGCTATCATACGTACGATTTCTGCCCCTTTTTCATAGATGGTAACGGTGTAAAAATTATTAATCTCCACAAAACTGTCAGGACGTACAGGGTGAGCCAACACGCCTGCATCTTCTTTGAATTGGTGAGCCTTTAAAAAACTCACATCATCAATGCGTTGCACCGCAGGCGAGCGATGGGAGGCTGAGAAACTTTGGTCTCTAAATACGGTAAAGCCCTCTTTTAGGCACAGCTGAAACCAATCACGGCAGGTAACACGATTGCCTGTCCAGTTATGAAAATATTCATGAGCGATGACCGCCTTGACATGAAAACTGCGTTCATCGGTTGTGGTCTTTGGGCTAGATAGCACACAAGAGGTGTTAAAAATATTCAAGCCCTTATTTTCCATCGCACCCATGTTAAATTGCCCTGTGGCGACAATCATATAACGGTCAAGGTCATACGCCCGCCCATAACGCTCCTCATCCCATGCCATCGCATCTTTTAGGGCGGTCATGGCAACGTGGCATTTGTCAATATCAGCAGGCGAGGCGTAGATTTCTAGGAGCACATCACGCCCCTCGCTTGTGGTGTAATGGTCGCTTGTAACTGCCAAATCCGCCACCACACAGGCAAACAGATAGCTTGGTTTTTTGGTTGGGTCATGCCAAATGGCAAAATGTCTGTCATCACCCACATCTCCTTGTTGTATGAGATTGCCATTGGCAAGCAGTACCGAAAAACGCTTGTCTGCTTCTACTCGGGTTGTGTATTCGGTCAGAACATCAGGACGGTCAGGGAAAAAGATAATCTTGCGAAAACCCTCAGGCTCGCACTGGGTAACAAACATCAACTCATCGCCTGCACCTGATTGGTACAAGCCTTCTAGGGCGGTGTTGGTTTGGGGTGTGATTTTTACCTCAATGGCAACTTTGGCGGTATCAGGTGCCTGATGAATGGTTAGACTCTCACCATCTAAACTGTATTCATCGGCGGTCAATGCCTTGTCATTGACACTAATGCCAAGCAGTTCAAGCTCACGCCCAAATAAAACAAGCGCTCCGTCATGCTCACGCTTCATGTTTAGCACACCAGACACTGTGGCGTGGTCATCAAATATCCTAATGTCCAAATAAATGTCGTCCACACGATAAGTTGGGGGTGTGTAGTCTTTTAGGTAGATTTTTTGGGGTTCTTTGGTGCTGTTTGTCATGGTCTAATCCTATATATTAAAGATGTTTGGGTGCTGACTTCATTTTTAAATTTAATCAACATGAGATGGATAAATGAACACGCCATACTATCAAATTTTTGTCATGAAAAAAAGACCATCTCACCCCAAAAATTGCCAATATGGTCATTATTTTGACACAACTGCCCACAAAATCTCAAAAAAGACCAATTTTTTGTCCAAATACCCAAAAACAACCTTAAAATGACTTGCAAATGACTTGCTAAACCCAGTGAATTTTGTCATTATAATGTATGGTTTTCTCACATGATTTTGCAAATTGTCATTAAACAGCAAACTGTGGTAAAATGGTAAAAATAGTATAATCACCAAAATGGTTTTAACCAGTTCTTTCATCAAAGGAGCATTTATGCTTACATCTAAAATTTCAACAACCTTAGTATTGGCTTTGACCGCCAGCACATTGATGGTTGCAGGCTGTGCCAGCCAAAAACCAAAATCACAGGTCGTGGTTGCCCCATTGGGTGGACATGGTGTCAATGCTGGTCATACTGGCTATACTGGTGGTGCTTTGGTAGATAATTCGGTCGCCATCCAAAATGCCGCTCAAAACATGCAAGGCGTGGTACATTTTGACTTTGACTCAGACGCCATTCGCCCTGATGCTGCTGCCATATTGGACCGTCAAGCCCAATTTTTAAACGCCAATCAAACCGCCAGAGTACAGATTGCAGGACACACCGACGAGCGTGGTTCTCGTGAATATAACATGTCATTGGGCGAACGTCGTGCGGCGTCTGTGCGTAGCTATCTTGCCAGCAAAGGCGTAAACACTGCCAATATTGAGATTTTAAGTTTTGGCGAAGAACAACCCATCGCCACAGGTTCTAACGAAGCCTCTTGGGCTCAAAATCGCCGTGCTGAACTAAGCTACTAAGCGAACCTAAAACTGCCAGACCCAAATCTTGTGATTTTTGCCATCATGTGATTTGGGTTTTTATTGGTTATTGATGACTGGGTTTTATCATCAATATCATCAATATCAAGCCAATTTTAAAAACCTCTCAAAATTCATGGTATGATTTTCTTATAAAATTGTTGCATAATTGTTGTTTTTTAAATGATTTGTAAACCCACCATCGCTTTTGTCATGATTTTAACGTAGAATAGAATACTGTATGATTTTAATATTGATGTCAATATTATTGAAAATACCAAAAATTAAAATTTTTTATTTTTATTCATGATTAGGATGTGCCTGCCGTGCCTGCCGTGCCTGCCTTTGGTATTTTATGATTATTTTATGATGATGGATTTATATTTCATATAAATATTATAAATGGCAGGCAACCCCTAATCAGTAAGGAGCTTTTATGAATCTGATTAATCATTTACAAACGGTTGTTAGCCCCAAAGTCTTAGCCCTAATTGGCGAACATGATGGCAATGACACCGCCAAGACAAATGCACTAACAGGATTGTATGGACTGTTTGGTGCAAATCTTAGCAACCCTGATATTGCCACCAAAGTGCAAGCACTCACCCCTGCACAACTTGAAGATGGCAATCATGTGCTAAGTACTCTCATCCAAGATGCCCAAGGCGTCAGTCAAGTTGCCACCTTAAATAATGAGCTTGCCTTTGAACATGGACTGCCAAACACCACCACAGAAGCTCTAACTGCCAATGCCGCACCGCTCATCGTGCGTGAACTAAACACACTGGCAGGGTCAAGTCCACTGCACACTTTTCTACAAGAAAAAACAGATGATTTTGCAGGGTTTTTACCCAACTGGGCAGAAAAATTACTGCCAGCGGGTCTGTTGGCAGGAGCTGCCACATTGGGCGTGTCATCATCGGTAAATGCTGCCACCAACGCCACTACCAACACATCAAGCACAAGTACCTTAGAGCAGCCAACTACTAAGGACAAAAATCCTGATGTTACCCATGTTAATGGTCAACTAAAACCCATCAAAAAAGCAGAAGGCAGTTTTATGAAGGCCTTATTGCCCATCATTGGTGTGGTGATTTTTGCAGGGTTGGCATGGCTGCTATTGCGTGGCTGTCAAGAAAAACCCACGCCCGTGGCAACACCCATCACACCTGCCCAAACCGCTCCTACTGTTGGCACTACTGCCATGAGTGTTGCTCCTGCCACGCTTAGTCTTGCCACCGATGAGACAGGTCAAGGCATTTACTCCTGCCGTGGTGAAGCTGGTGGCCAGAGCGTCTTTACCGATGTTGGTGCTGCCCTATCAGATACGTTTGGCGTAACAAAAGACAAATGTCAGCTAAATGTCAGCTCTGATGTGGCAGATACTTTGCCAGCTGGTGAGTATTTAACTGGCATCTTTAATCTCATCAAAGGCGTGCCTAATGCCAGCGTGAGCATCATTGACAAAACCATTCTCTTTAATGCTGCCAATGCCGATGATATCACCAAACTCATCGATGCTACCAAAGCCTTAGTTCCTGCTGACTTTGTGGTAGAAGCAGAGCCACAGCTTGACATTAATGTCGCTGTCGCCCAAAGCATTGATACCGCCAAAGTTGCCATTGTAGGTCTAAGTGAGACGCCTGCCCCATCTGTCGCTGATGATTTGGTGCGTGCCTTGAATAGACAAATCATCAACTTTGCCAATGATTCAAGCGAGATTCCTGAACCAAACAAAGAAATCCTTGACCTGGCAGCTGCCAAACTCATCAAACTGCCCGATGCCAAACTAAAAATCACAGGTCATACCGACACCAATGCTTCTTATGAGTACAACAAAGAGCTGTCCGAACAACGTGCCAGTGCCGTTCATGATTATCTGGTCTCTAAGGGTGTGCCCGATGAGCGTTTGGATACCTTTGGAGCAAGTTTTGACCATCCTGTGGCAACCAATGCCACCGAGCAAGGTCGCTTCCAAAACCGTCGCATTGAGTTCACGCTAATCAAAGATGGTGAGCAAATCGCTGCTGTTGGTAATGCACCAACCAGCCCTGCAACCACCCTCCAAGACACCCATGAACATGCTGAACATGATACGCCTGTAACCGACGTGGTCATCGACGCACCTGTTGAAGTTGCTCCCAAGCAAAACAACTGATCAGCTTTGATAAACCTATTGATAAAATATGTTACAATAAAAGCCCAGTCAAATCATGCTGGGCTTTTATTTGATTGGTTTTATTTAACAATGAATTTTAAGAATGACAAACCATGCCCATCGTTGTCCTATTTAATAAACCTTATAATGTTCACAGTCAATTTAGAAAAGACCACGACCAAATGATGACACTTGCTGATTATTTTGATGATAAAAGCCTGCGTGTGGCAGGGCGTTTGGACAAGGACAGTGAAGGACTGCTTATTCTTACAAATAGCGGCATGCTCAACCATTTTATCACCACCCCATCCACACACAGCCAAACCAAGCCATGGGGAAAAACCTATTTGGTACAAGTAGAACACATTCCCACTTACGAGCAACTTCATGCTCTGCGTACAGGTGTTACCCTAAAAGACGGTAATACCCTACCTGCTCATGTCTTACACCTAAGTGATGACAATCTGCCCATTAACGTATGGCAAAGACATCCGCCCATTCGTGAACGTAAACATATCCCCACCGCATGGCTGATGATGACCATCTTTGAAGGCAAAAACCGCCAAATCCGTCGTATGACCGCTCATGTCGGTCTGCCTTGCCTTAGACTTATTCGTCTACAAATTGGTGATGATAAACTTTGTTGGCATGTTGGCAGCTTAGCTGTCGGACAAAGCAGACGCATTCATGTCAGTCATGATGAACTGACACAAATGCTTTTGGACTGACGATACTGTAAGACATCTCATCATCATAGCCATTTATCAAAAACAAGCCACCCTTTTTCTTGATAATCTGTCGTACGCACTGATACACATTTATGTAGCGTTGGCAAGCCACGATGGACTGTAAAGGTACGAAGTTCATCACGGCGAAAAGCATGCACTACCACACTGCTTGCATGAGTTAGTGCTGATTTTATGCCCGCACCACTGGCACGAATGCCATCTATTGCCACGATGACATCACCCACCGATAACCCTGCACCACTGGCGATGCTGCCACGATGGCAATGCTTGATTTTAAGACCATCATCACCCTCATCTACGCTCACACCCCATGCTGTCTCTGTCTTTTGACTGTCTAGCACCACTCCAAACTCGCTCATCAATGCAATAAGGGGCAACTCATCCACACCCACAACATACCTACGATAAAAGTCTTGCCATTCATCCACCCCCATCATCGCCCCAATGACATCGTCAAGGTCATCATCGCTCATACCAAAACGTTTATCATCGGTCATTTTGGATTTGTCATAAAAGACTTTAACCACATCAAACAGGCGGTATTTGCCCCCTGAATGTTTTAACAAGCTCAAATCAAGACACAACGCCACCAACGCCCCCTTATTATAATAGCTTACACTCTGATTGGTGGTATTTTCATCAGGGCGATACAGCTTTATCCATGTATCAAAGCTAGACTCTGCCACACTTTGGTGTATACGGCCGTCTGTCTTATAGTAACGGTTAATTTGGGCGGTGATGAGTTTAAAATAACTTGCTCTATCAATCACACCTGAGACAAGTAACATCAAATCATCCAAATAACTGGTAAAGCCCTCAAATACCCATAATAGAGACGTGTAGGTCTCTGCTTGTAAATCACAACTTATCATCACATCAGGACACACCGATTTGACCCACCAAGCGTGAAAATACTCATGACTACACAGCCCCAAAAACCGCTGATAAGACTCACTGGGTACATGAGACTCATTCACAGGCAAATCAGTGCGAGCAGTGATAAGAGCGGTTGAATTAATGTGTTCTAATCCGCCATAATCACCGCCTGTTACCATCGTCATAAAGGTATAATCAGCAAAAGGCACATCGCCCAGCAGATGGGCATAGCTTTGACAAATTTTTTGCACATCTGCCGACAGCCGTGTCAGATCAGTGCGGTGTCGCCCTGCGATAAAAAAGCGATGACCAATTGACCTGCCTGATGCTTGCACTGTAAAATCAAACAGCGACTGCACACCAAATTCAAAGGGGTAATCATAATATGCAAAGGCCTGTTTTGGGGCAAGCAAATATTCCACTCCCCACTCATGCTCACGCACGATGTGGGGCAGACCACAAGCGAGCGATGAGCCTTCATTTTTTGCCAAAAAGTCCTGTGGTACGTGCAAATGCACACAAGCAGATGCCCACTCATTGCCTGATAACATAAAAAGAAGCGATGTAAAATTACCAAAAAGTCGGCTATCATCCACAAATGCCGTTCGTACTGACAAATCATGACAGTACACCTCATAATGCACCGTTATCCTGCCTGTCTGATGGATACCAGTAAACTCATAATGGTTTTTGGCACTTTTATACGCCCGATACGCCCGCCCCATCTCATCATAGGCGATGACTTTGGTGATATTTTTGCTAAACTCACGCACCAAATAACTGCCCGCTATCCATGTCGGTAACCACAAACCAAATCCCTCATCGGGGTGTATCATCTCTGTCATATCAAAACTCATGACGACATTAACCAAATGTTCACGATGCCTATTAAAATCAAGCACATAATGAATGGCAACGTCCTGCTTAGCATTGACATTTAACAAATTGGGGGCTAATAACAAATTGGGGGCTAAGTGTGATGGTGTCATTATATTACCTTATAAAATGGGTGTATCATTTAAATAATTGCAATGATGGCAAAATTGCAAATGATGACTGTACTGCCAAAAAGATATTGCTAAATTTGCGTTATTATATCAAAATTGATTTGGGTCTGTACTCATCCGCTTTTAAAAAATTTTTGTAAACAAGTCCCAATATTTATCAAAACTTTGCTATAATAGCTCTTGATTGTCAGTCATAACACCCCATGTACTGATAAACATTTTTCACTTTTATAGGAAAATTTCATGTCAATCATTGCAAATGACACCGTTGTACAATTCAACTACACCCTAACCAACAGCGACGGCGACGTGCTGGATAAGTCAAATGGTGAACCACTTGCTTACTTGCACGGTCATCATAACATCATTTCTGGCCTTGAATCTAAAATGGAGGGCAAAAGTGTGGGCGATAAGTTTACCGTAACTGTTGCCCCAGAAGATGCCTATGGTGAGTATCTTAGCGAGGCTGTCCAAGAAGTGCCACGTGCAAACTTTCAAGGTGTTGAAAACATTGAAGCTGGCATGCAATTTCAATCACAAACCGATGATGGTCATGTCATGCTTGTTACCGTCAAAGACGTTAATGATGATATTGTCGTCGTAGACGGTAACCATCCCTTAGCTGGTGTTACCCTGACATTTGACGTTGAGGTCGTTGATGTACGCAAAGCCACCGCCGATGAGATTGCACATGGTCATGCACACGGAGCAGGCGGTCATCATCACTGATTGATTGATTAAAAACCCAAATATTTGAACTTACCCCAAAGTCCAAAGTCCCAAAGAAAGTTAAACACAACCAATCTTTGGGATAAGCTTATCTGCTTTGGGTTTTTACTTTTTAAACATGATGGACGTGTCTGTCTCTCTTTTTTATTGACATTTTTATATTAACTCTTTCAATGCCCATCTTTTTTTCACAAAATCTCTTTTCATAAAATATCTCAATGACAGACATACTCTCATGTTTTAATCTCCATCCAAACTCTCGCCAAAGGCATTTTTATGAAAACCCAAGCTCTCTTAGTGATTATCACCACCCTATTGACTGCCTGCTCTGCCACACCTTTGACGCCCCCAATAAAAAATACTCATAATAGCGAACCAACCCCAACTATGACAGATTTGCCTTTGAGACCGTCACAATCTGACACCACCCACCACCTGACCCATCTTCGCCAAAAATGGCAACTTACCGCCGTGCAAGGGATGGATTATCAAGGCAAAATCAAAGGTGAGTTTGATTTGACAGACCCTACTAATGCCAGTGGTCATGCAGGGTGCAACACATTCATGTTTGACATGAGCGACATCGGCGATGACACCTTACACATCGGTGCTGTAGCCTCCACTCGCATGGCATGTTCTGAGATGGCATTAGAGCAAATATTAGAACAGCTCTTGCCCACACTTAGCCATTATAAAGTCAGTGCCACCAACCTTACACTCTTTAATGACCAAGGTCAGGCATTGTATTTTAAGGCGATAAAATAACCCACACCACAAGATGACCAGTGGGTCATTTTACCATCAAAATCCCACGCTTTGGTCGCCCTTATGCTACAATATATCAAGCCATCGCTTGTATCAATAGCACAAGGACAGCCATGAATACATTTTTTAAAGGCAAATTCTCAAAAAGCAAACCCACCCCCATCCACGCCGATGACACCCCCTATCCGCATATTTTTCGTCCGCTCGATTTGGGTTTTACCACACTAAAAAATCGCATGGTCATGGGTTCTATGCACACAGGGCTTGAAGACAGGTTTTATAATTACGGTAAACTTGCTCGCTACTTTGAGGAGCGTGCCAAAGGCGGTGTCGCCCTTATCATCACAGGCGGCATCTCGCCCAACCGTGAGGGTTGGCTTACCCCATTTGGTGGCACATTAAACCGAACCGCTGACATCATCCATCATGCCCGAGTTGTCCGTGCAGTACACAAATACGACACCAAAATTCTCTTACAAATCCTACACAGTGGACGTTATGGTTATCACCCTTTTGTGGTTGCTCCAAGCCCCATCAAATCACCCATCTCACCCTTTAAACCCCGCCAAATGTCCACCAAAAATATCAAGGCAACCATAAACGATTATGTCCATACTGCCAAACTTGCCAAAAAAGCAGGCTATGACGGCGTGGAAATCATGGGCTCTGAGGGATACTTGATTAACCAATTTTTATCAGCTCGCACCAACCAACGCACCGATGATTATGGTGGCAGTTTGGATAACCGAGCCAGATTTGCCCTAGACATCGTTAAAGCGATTCGTCGGGCAGTTGGCAGCGATTTTATCATCAGTTTTCGCTTATCCATGTTAGAACTGGTTGAAAATGGTGCGGTCATGACAGAGGTTATCACTCTTGCCACGTGGTTGGAATTGGCAGGGGTAACACTCATCAACACAGGCATCGGCTGGCATGAAGCACGCATTCCAACCATTGTTACAGGTGTACCACGAGCCAGTTTTGTGCGATTTAGTCAAGCGGTCAAAGAGGTCATTAATATTCCCATCATCGGTGCTAACCGCATTAACATGCCTGATACAGCAGAGGCGATTTTGGCAGATGGGCAAGTGGATTTGGTGCAGATGGCACGCCCTTTTTTGGCAGACAGTGCGTGGGTACAAAAAGCCCAAATGGGTAACGCTCATCTGATTAACACCTGTATCGGCTGTAATCAAGCCTGCCTTGATCACACCTTTGCAGGGCAGAGAGCGACTTGTTTGGTCAATCCGCTGGCATGCTTTGAGAGTGAATACAACATTAACCCTGCCAAAAAGATAAAAAAAATCGCCGTCATCGGAGGTGGTGTCGCTGGCATGACAGCCGCTGTAACCGCAAGCGAGCGTGGGCATAAGGTAACCATTTTTGAACGTAACAGCACGCTTGGGGGTCAGTTTAATTTTGCCAAAGTCATTGCTGGTAAAGAGGAGTTCTTTGAGACCATTCGCTACTATCGTAACATGATAGAAAAATGTGGCATCAGCGTTCATCTAAACCATGAAATAAGCGATGAATTTTTAAAAAACAGCGACTTTGATGATATTGTCATCGCCACAGGGGTTACGCCACGCAAAGTGCGATTTGATGGCACTAACTTGCCACAGGTCATGACCTATGCCGAACTGCTCTCAGGACAAAAAGTTGCAGGCAAGGCAGTGGCAATACTAGGAGCGGGCGGTATTGGCTTTGATGTGGCAGAATTTTTGGCACATGGGGGTGTGATTGCCAGCGACGTGCATGACCGTACTTATCGCCCCACCGCTCAAAGTCCTGATGAATTTTTTGCCCAATGGGGCATAAACCCCAAGCCAAACTATGACAGCAAAGGCGGACTTGTCAAATCTGCCCCCACACCAAACCATCGCCAAATTTACCTATTACAACGCAGTCATGGCAAACTTGGCAAAGGACTTAACAAAACCACAGGCTGGGTACACAAAGCCATCATCAAGCAAGCAGGTGTCATTCAAATCTCGGGGGCAACTTATGACAAAATCACCGATGAGGGTTTGTGGATAACGGTAAATAAACAAGCTCAACTGCTCCGTGTGGACAGCGTGGTGCTGTGCGTGGGGCAAGAGTCGGTCAATCATCTCATGCCAAAACTGGGCGACACCCCCAAAGCCCACTACCACATCATTGGTGGGGCAAAAAATGCCGAGTGTTTAGATGCCAAACGAGCCATTAGAGAAGGCTTTTTATTGGGACTTCAATTATAGAGCATACCCACTCTTGACCTGTTGATAAATATGATGATGACTTGATGGCTCATCCCTTTACATACACCTTTATATGAAAATGATTACCCGCCCACTTATCCACAAAAAGGTGTATAATGAACGCATCATACTTCCCATTTTCATATCTTTATCAAATTCATCAAGGTCAATATATGTCAAATTATACTTTTAATCGCACCTTTCCTGCCACTCGCCTGCGTCGTCTGCGTGTGCTAGATGGCATGCGTGATATGGTCAGCGAAACCCATCTACAACCTTGTCATCTCATCGCTCCTGTATTTGTCATCGAAGGACAAAACCAACGCCAAGCCATCAAAAGCATGCCAAACATTGAACGATTGTCCATTGATTTGCTTGTCAAGCATTGCAAAGAACTCTACAAGATAGGTGTAAGAATGGTGGACATATTCCCTGTGATTGACCCCACTCTAAAATCACCCAATGGCGAAAATGCCTACGACCCCAATACCCTTGCTGTACGTGCCATTTCTGCCATCAAAGACGCCTTGCCCGAACTTATTGTCATGACCGATGTTGCTCTTGACCCCTATACCACGCACGGACAAGATGGCATTATTGATGATAGTGGCTATGTGGTCAATGACATCACCATTCAGGCGTTGGTTAAACAAACACTTGCCCACGCTCGTGCAGGGGCGGATGTCATCTCACCATCGGACATGATGGACGGTCGCATTCGTGCCATGCGTGATGCCCTAGAAGCAGAGGGCTTTGTCAATACCGCCATCATGGCATACTCTGCCAAATACGCCTCCGCCTACTATGGGCCTTTTCGTGATGCAGTTGGCTCATCAAACAATCTAAAAGGGCATAAAAAACAATACCAAATGAACCCTGCCAACCGAAATGAAGCACTACATGAGGTGGCACTAGATATCAAGGAGGGGGCGGATATGGTCATGGTAAAACCCGGTCAGCCCTATTTAGATGTGGTACGTGAAGTTAAAGATAACTTTGGTGTGCCAACCTTTGCCTATCAAGTCTCAGGTGAGTATGCCATGCACATGGCAGCCATCCAAAACGGTTGGCTTAGCGAAGCGGTCATATTAGAGGGTTTGATTGGATTTAGGCGAGCAGGTTGTGATGGGATATTAAGTTATTTTGCCCTAACTGCTGGGCGAATGCTTGCTGACATGTAAGATTTGACAGCATAAACCCAACAACATCAAACAAAAAAGAGCATTCATTTGCTCTTTTTTAACACTCTTACATTAATGATGAGTCAAAGCATCCACAGGGTTTAGCTTTGATGCGTTACGAGCGGGTAAAAAGCCAAACACGATACCGATGAGTGTTGAACAAACAAAGGCGACGACGACAGACAATGGTGAATAAATCACCCCCACGCTATCACCACCAAATTTATTGATAAGACTGCCCACACCAAAAGCAAGCAGTATCCCCAGCACACCACCCAAAACACACACAAGCACCGCCTCTATCAAAAACTGCCCCAAAATGTCCGACTCTCTTGCACCAACTGCCATACGTACACCTATCTCACTTGTGCGTTCGGTAACAGACACCAGCATGATATTCATGACACCAATACCACCCACGATGAGCGAGATGATGGCAATAGATGAGATGAGCATGGTCATGGCAGCGGTGGTTGATTGTACCGTTTCTTTGATGCTGTCGGTGTTCATGATATTAAAATCATCCGTACCGTGTCGTGATTGAATGAGTTTGGAGATGGCAGTCTCAGCAATGGCCGATGGTGTATCATCATCAATCAAGACAACAAAGCGGTCAAGGGTGTTTTTGCCAAGCATGCGATACATAACAGTGGTATAAGGCAGATAGACAGTGGGCGAATTATTCATGCGGGCAAAGGGCGATGGATTTTCTGATAATACCCCCACGATACGAGTAGGGACATTACCGATAAGCAAGGTTTGCCCAATGGGATTGCCTTTGCTGTTAAAATAAATTTCATAAGCACTTTGGTCAATGATGGCATCCTGTGCAGATGTGGCAATGCTGGTTTCATCAAACATTTGTCCCATGAACAGCTTTTCACCCGTAACGGATAAATAATCTTTACCCACACCTGTTACCGTACCTGTTGCATCTTGACTTTGATGGCGGATATTGACCGATTTGTTGACCATGGGGCTTACCGACAGGGCATAAGGTTGGTCAGCAACGGCTTTGGCATCTGCCACGGTCAGATTATCTTGTCCAAACCGCCGTCTGGGGTCGCCAAAGGGATAACCGTCTATCACGGTGATGGTATTTGTGCCCAGTGCATTGATGTCAGCTAAGATTTTAGCTTGTGAACCCTGCCCAAGTCCCACGATAGACACAACAGAGGCGATGCCAATGATAATCCCAAGCATGGTCAAAAGTGTACGCATTTTATGTGCCATCATGGCATACATGGACATTTTAAAGGCTTCTTTTAAACGGTCCATCACACCCAATAAGGTATTTTTTGAGGTGGGAATGCTTTTATTTGTGGCGGTGTTTTGGATGTTTGCATCATTATTTAGGGGTTTTTGATTTTTGGCATTATCGTTATAATAATCTATGATGATATGACCATCTTTTAGCTCAATCACTCGCTCGGCTTGACTTGCCAAATTTGCATCATGCGTTACCATGATGATGGTGTGTCCATCATCTTTTAAGCGGTGCAAGATGTTCATCACCTGCTCACCTGAAACACTGTCTAACGCCCCTGTTGGCTCATCTGCCAAAATGATATCGCCCCCATTCATCAAGGCTCTGGCGATAGAGACACGTTGCTGTTGTCCGCCTGAAAGCTGGCTTGGGCGATTGGTGATTTTATCGCCCAAACCCAGCTGAGTAAGTAGCTTGGTGGCTCTCTTACGCCTTTTGGTAGCATTCATGCCTGCATAAACGGCAGGCACGGTAACATTATCAAGAGCATTGATGTCGCCCAAAAGATGATAACGCTGAAAGATAAAGCCAAAATGCTCACGCCTAAGTTCGGCAAGCTCCTCACTGTTCATCTCATCCACAGATTTACCAAAAATGGTATAACTGCCACCGGTGGCCTTGTCAAGACAACCCAAAATGTTCATGAGTGTGGATTTTCCCGAACCTGACTGACCGATAATGGCAACCATCTCGCCTTGATACAAAGTCAAATCAAGTCCATGCAAAACACGGACAGTCGTATCGCCAGCAGAAAACTCATGCACCAGATTTTTTATTTGTATGAGTGGGATTTTCATTATGCCCCCTAACGCATGGACGGACTGTATTGGTATTGTTCGTCTTGACCTTGGCTATTTGAATCACCAATGACGACTTTATCACCGACATTTAACCCTGATTTAATCTCGGCATCAATACGATTATTTAGCCCCACTTGCACCTCCACGGGTTTGGCGATGCCATCATTTGTCAGTACTTGTACACTATATTTACCCTCCTTGCCATCTCCTTTTAAAGCAGATGACGGTATGGTCAGCACGTTTTTGACCGAATCGGTAATAATGCTGACCTGTGCGGTCATGTCAATACGAAATTTGCGTTCAGTATTATCCACATCAAGATAACCGATATAATACACCGCAGAATCGGTATTACTGTTGGTGCTGATTTTCTCAGGAGCAGGTTCTACCCCTGTGAGTGTGGCATCAAACTGCTTTTGAGTGTTACCAATAATGTTAAAACGAGCAGGCATATTGGCACTTACATTTACCACGTCTGCCTCTGATATTTGGGCGTTAATACGAACACGGCTTAGGTCGGCAAGCGTAACGATGGTTGGAGCGGATTGCATGGCATTTACCGTTGTACCCTCTTTTTGGGTGATGGCGATGACCGTGCCATCCATCGGAGCAACGATTGTAGTATAACTCAAATCCTCAGTAGCAGTAGATAGATTGTTTTGGGCTTTGTTAATGTTTGCTTGTTGGCTTTGGATATTCGCCCGGGCAGAGACAACGTCATTTTTGGCATTGTGAACATTTGCTCTTGCCACTTGCACATTGGCTGTGGCAATCTCTACCGCACTTTTGGCATCGTCATAATCTTGGCGACTGATTGCATCAATGTTTAAAAGCTCCTCCAAACGAGCAAAGGTTTGTTTGGCTTTTTGTAGTTCAGCAAGGCGTGCTTGCAACATGGCCTGTGAACTTGCCACACTGCCTTCACCAGATGCCAAATTGGCCTTAGCCTGAGCAAGATCTGCCTGTGCTTGCCACAAATTAGCACCTGCATTGGAGACGGCGTTCTTTTGTTCTATTTGATTAATTTGGGCGATTATGTCGCCTCTTTTGACCTCATCGCCGACCTTTACATACAGCTTAACAATCCGCCCAGATACCTGAGCCCCCACATCCACGCTGTAAATGGGTTTGACCTTGCCCGATGCCATGACCGTATTTTCAATGTCGCCCATGACAGCATCAGCGGTAAGATAAGACGGCGGGGTGGGTTTGGGATTTAAAAGTTGATAAATGACAAACCCAATTAGCCCCACAATCAAGGCGGTGATGAACCATTTTGGGGAGAATTTGGATTTTTTGACAGTGGCGGGCATGATTTTTTCCAAATGATGACTGGCAGGATGGTAATGGGTGTTTAAAATCAGCAATTTTAAAAAACCAATGACCATTATAAAATTTTTGTTTTAAACAACAATTAAATCCTAAGTATTTTTATAAATTTTTGTGCAAAAATGGTAACATTTTGTCATTAATCATACGCCATTTATTCTTACCCCGCATACCGACAATATCAAATCCATCAACAGTTGCCACGCATTTTTATCACTCACGCCCTTGATTGTTTTATCAATGGCATAGACAGCAGATAACCACGCATTATTTTGTCCATGCAATCGCCGTGCCGCCTGTTCATAGACATGCGCCTTACTCTGCCAGATACCCAGCTCGCTTGATGGTTTGCCCGCCTGTATCTGTAAAATCAGCCGTATGTCTTTGGCAACTGCCCACAGTACAATGCTTGGGGCGGTGTCGGTGCGTTTTAAATGTTCCAAAATAGCAAGACTCTTTTGGGCATTACCCATCAGCATATTGTCCGACAAATGAAATACAGTAAAATCCGCCCCATCCACAAGCGACTGTTCCAGCTCATCCACACCAATCATTTGCCCATGTGTATATAAAAAAGACGTCCGCCATAAACACTGATATGCTGACAACAGATGATGTTCTGTGTGTGATAACAGCATTTGCCACGCATCAAAGCTGAGTATCAACCCAAGCTCTTGGGCTTTGGCGGTCAAAATGTCGGTACGTATTTTCTCATTATAAACATTGCCATCAATGATAAGTCCTTGATTATCAAAGAGTTTTAATGATTTGGTGGTCAGTGATTTTTTATCCTGTTTGGGCAGGCACCAAATAAGATGATGATGACTGTGTCCACCCATCACATCATCGGCAAAAGCACTAAGGCGGGCAATTGCTTTTGTGTCAGGTTTGTAATTACCTGTAACAATCAAGGCGGTACTGTCGCCAAAAAGCGATAAATCATTAAGTTTGGCAATCACATCAAACCACGATTTGACAGATGACAGTTCCACACGTTCAATAAGCTGGTTATTTTTAGACCATATAGGGCGACAGGCATCAATGAGCCATTGATGCAAAAGCGGTTCATCACTGTGCATGACCCACAGTCCCTTTGTGGGGGTGGTATTGTCGTTTTTAAGGTGATGAAAAAGGGGTAAAAATCGCTGTTGCACAATCTGCTCGCTTAGCGTGCCATGACCCGATAACGCTCAGCAATACGTTCGCCCAGCTGATCATATAACCAACCCTTACTCTCTTCGCCCTGCTGATCAAGGGTTATCACACTCGCTTCGTTATATTGATAGCTTTGCTCCACTTGCATCACAGTGGTTGTGGTTTTATCGCCAACCATGATTTTAACAGTTGCACTTAACACCAAACGAATCTCGGTCAAAGTACCAACCAATTCATAACGGCGAAAATGTAAATTATCCACACGGATTTGATTGGTACTAAGTCCTGTACTTAGGTGCATCAGCTTCAAATGTTTGGTTATGGCTTGTTTTAGGTGTAGGTTTTCTTGACTGTCATCCAGATTAAGCTGTACCGTCTGATGGGCAGAGTCAATCTGCAAATCCTCGCTCATTCCACGCAAAGCAAATCCACACCCTGACAAAGTTAGGGCGGATAAGACAGCTAAGATTAAAAATGGGGCGGTTAAAAATTTTGGCATGGCTGTCCTTGTTACATTAAAAGTTGTATTTAGATGGGGCATTTAGCCTTATCATAGGCAAATCATCTCCAAAAGCCATTTAAAAATCACCCCACAAAATACGCCACGCCATAACCGACCCAATAAATCAGCACTGCCAAAATCACCGCCGTGATGACACTTGCAATATGACGCACAACAGGTGGAGCGATGCTGGTTTGTGTGGTGTTTTTATCACGCACCATTTGCTCGCTTTGTGCCTTGATATAGCTCAGTCGCAACATGGCATGAACGGCGATAAAAACAACAATCACCGCCCAATGCACCTGCAAAAATCCCACAATCAAATTGGCTAAAATGGCAATGTTAGATAACAGACTAAACAGTTTGGTTTTTGGCATAATACAGACGATTTATGAGTGAATTTAAATTTAAAAATAAAATCAGCATGTCGTTTGGGGCATAAATGGCACATCCTACCTAACTGTCAAATAACCACACTCACAAGCTTATTTGGCACAACAATGACCTTTTTGGGTTCGCCTGTGATGAATTTGGCGACACTTTCATGTTGTACTGCCATCTTTTTGATGGTGTCATTGTCTGTGCCTGTTGGTACTTCAATCTCACCACGTACTTTACCGTTTACTTGTACTGCCATGACCACACTATCGCTGGTTAATGCTGATTTGTCAAGCGTTGGGAACATCAAGGAGCGACTGTCAAAACCAAATGTCTCCAACAAATGTTCACCGACGTGCGGGGCATACAGCGACAATATGGTCAAAAGCGTTACCATCGCTTCATGACGCACCGCCAAATCACCATCATCAGCGACACCAAACGCCCCAATATCATTGGCAAGCTCCATCAAGGATGATACAGGTGTATTTAGAGCCAAATGCTCCCCCAAGGCAGCATCAATTTTGGCAATGGTCTCGTGTGTCTTACGGCGTAGAGCTTTGGCAGACTTTGACAAACCATGACCTGATACCTTTAAAATCGCTTCATCCACATCACCGATGGCGGTCAAATGCTCATCAGCCAGTCGCCACACTTTTTTGATAAAATTATAAGGACCTTTTAGGGCAGAATCCGACCATTCTAGCGTTTGATCGGCAGGGGCGGTAAACATGGTATACAAGCGTACTGTATCTGCACCATACTCACCCATGATGGTCTGTGGGTCCACGCCATTATTCTTGGATTTAGACATTTTTTCAATTTTGCCAATACTGACAGGTTCGCCATCTGCCATGAGTATCGCTTCGTTGCCACGTACTTCTACTTCATAAGGGAAATAGTAGGTTTTTGAGCCGTCCGCCTTTTCACGATAAAACGTCCCTGCCAGCACCATACCCTGAGCCAGTAGATTCTCAAAGGGTTCATCTGCTTGAACCAATCCCTCATCACGCATGACCTTATGAAAAAAGCGAGCATATAGTAAATGCAAAATGGCATGCTCAATACCGCCCACATATTGGTTGACAGGCAGCCATTTACTCACTCCTTGATGCCCAACCATTTGGGTGTCATCGTGGGGCGTGGTAAAACGCTGGGCGTACCAACTGCTCTCCACAAAGGTATCAAAAGTATCGGTCTCACGCTCGGCGGGTTGCCCACATTTTGGGCAAGTACAGTTCACAAATTCGGGCAGTGATTTTAAAGGATTACCACGACCATCAGGCACGACATCGGTAGGTAGCACCACAGGCAAATCTTGCTCAGGCACAGGCACCGTTCCACAGTATTCACAGTTAATCATCGGAATCGGACAGCCCCAATAACGTTGGCGAGACACCCCCCAATCACGCAGACGGTATTGAACGGTAGCATTTGCCTTATCGCCTGCAATTTCTAGGATTTTGGCACTTGCAGCATCTTTGCCCATGCCATCTAGTACCCCAGAATTTATGCACACGCCATTTTTATCGCCATACCAGTCTTGCCATGTGTCTGTGCTGTATTCTTTACCTTTAAATTCAATGACTTGCTTGATGGGCAAACCATACTTTTTGGCAAATTCAAAATCACGCTCATCATGAGCAGGTACGCCCATGACCGCACCAGAGCCATAGCTCATCAGCACATAGTTAGCAACCCAAATCGCCACATCATCGCCCGTTATGGGGTGCTTGGCAAACAGCCCTGTATCCATACCCATTTTTTCAGCTTTGGCAAGCTCACTTTCAGCAACCGAGCCTTGTTTGCACAGTTTGCAAAATTCGGCGATTTTTTCGTCTTGACGAGAAGCATACTGGGCAAGTGGATGCTCTGCTGACACAGCAAGATAGCTGACACCCATGACGGTATCAGGGCGGGTGGTAAAGACGGTGAGTTTGTCCGCTTGTCCGTCTACTTTATAACTAAAATCAAGCTCCATGCCATGACTTTTGCCAATCCAGTTTTGTTGCATGCTAAGCACTTGTTTTGGCCATTTGTTTTCTAGCAATTTTAAATCATCAAGCAACTCATCTGCATAGTCTGTAATTTTAAAATAATACATCGGAATGTCCCGTTTTTCAACAGGTGCACCTGAACGCCAGCCACAACCGTCCACAACCTGCTCATTGGCAAGAACGGTATTATCCACAGGGTCCCAGTTTACGGTAGACAGCTTTTTATAGACCAACCCTTTTTTATAAAGTTGCAAAAATAGCCATTGCTCCCATTTGTAATACTCAGGCGAGCAGGTGGCAAATTCACGAGACCAATCAATAGACAAGCCAAGCGATTTTAACTGACCACGCATATGCTCAATGTTGGACATTGTCCAGACATGGGGGGCAACTTTGTTGTCAATGGCGGCATTTTCAGCAGGCAAACCAAAAGCATCCCAACCCATGGGTTGCATGACATCATAGCCTTTTTGGCGGTAGTAGCGAGATAATACGTCCGTAATGGCGTAGTTGCGAACGTGTCCCATGTGTAGCTTACCGCTTGGATAGGGGAACATGGAGAGCATATAGCGGGTGGGTTTGCCGTGGTCATTATTATCTGTGTGGTAACGGTTATCGGCTTGCCATTTGGCTTGCTGGGCTTGTTCAATAGCTTTAAAATCGTAATCGTTTAGGCTCATGATAGGCTAACTCAAAAATAAAAAATTTAACACGCTATTATAGCCGATTTTTGTTATAATTTGCCAATATTTTGTAAAGCGAGACACCCCCATGACGACCATTTATGGCATAAAAAACTGCAACACCATGAAAAAAGCGTTTGATTTTTTAAATCAAAACGGCATAACGTATGAATTTTTTGATTATAAAAAATCGGTACTAAGTCAAGATGACTTTGAAAAATTTATAACAATCTTCGGTAAACAGGTCATCAATAAACAAAGCACAACCTACCGCAAATTTGACGATGAAACTAAGGCAATTTTGGCAAGTGATGATTTGCCCGCCATGTATGAGATGGTCAAGAACAACCTTAGCGTACTAAAACGTCCGATTGTCATGGGAGATGATGTGGCACTGATTGGTTTTGATGAGCATGAATGGGGTGGGGTGTTTGGGGTGTAGTGGTTTAAATTTGGTTTGTTAATCAATCACGCCTTTGGGTAGATTATAGAGATAGATCACATTTGCCCTGTAATAAAGTGTTGATTTTTGGGCGAATGTAATTCGCCCCTATAATCTAAAAAATAACCACCCAACAATCATAAATTACCACTTTAAATTAAGATTGGGCGTTATGTATTTTTAGATAACACTTTATAGATAGCCGTCTATGCACAATAGGATTAATCATTTCTTTTAACGCATGAATACCATCAAAAAATCCTTGTTTGACATACGTTAATTCCCATACATCATTACTTATAAAATTAAATTTGATTGTATCATTCTCAATGGTTATACCAGTGAAAAAATCTGTATGATACGCCAATCCCAACCACAAACCATCCATAATCAATGAATTTTTAATGTCAATCAAATAAACACCCAACGTTTCTTCAAAGGGACAATCATGGGTTGCAAACAAAATAAACTTATCCACATCTACTTGTACAACATCTCTTAGGTGGCATTCATCAATAAATATACCAATGGGTTGGTCATTGACCAAGATTTGTGATTTAGATTCTTTATGATTATCACCGTCATTTATTAATTGAGCGGTAATGTGATACACAATTTTCATAACCCATAAATCTCTTACAGTCAATAAATGGTAGTTTTCCCAAGCCAATCTTGATAATCAGACGAATAAACTGCCTTTATGTATTTTAATTTTAAAACTATTTTAATTTTATAAAAAGTATTTTTAATAAAATCAGAAAAATTTAAAATCACTTTAACCCAACCTTATCATTTATCATCTCTCTCTTTATTTCCCACTTCCTTCGGCTTTACCGTCCCATTAGTTGCCTTTTTTCTAAACGGTCGATTATAAAACGGCTTAAACACCTTTTTATAAAATAGAGTAGCGACAATAAGCCCAAAAGCAAACGCCCACAGACTTGTCAGCCACAAGATAAATTCTAAGAAATACAGCCAACCTGTGCCAATACTTTGGACAAAGCGATGACCAAAATTCGCCCGCTCGTCTTTGGCGATGTATGCCTGTGTATCGGGCATGACCGATTCAAAAATTTGCGGATTTTGATAAAAGGCAAGTGTTATCGTGCTAAACGCCACTTGCTCGGCAAGAGCCTTGCGGTCAAGCTTGGCAAGGGTTTGGCGGTATTTTGAATCTGTCATCTCGCCCACATGAGCCGATTTGTCCGCCAAATCATCTGTTTTGGTGGCGTTAAGTTCGCCCAGTTTGGCTTGGCGTTCGGCTTCTATTTGGGCGTGTAGGGCGTTACGCTGTAAGTCTAGGGCAACATCGGTGGCGTTAAATTCTTGACCGTCCAAAAACACCACTTGTCCTTGTACCCCCTTCAAAAACTCGCCCACATTTGCCTTAGGAATACGCACCGTCATCATGCCATGACGCACAAAATGGGTCAGCACCTTTAACTGCTCACCCCCAATCGGATAGCGGTGCGTGTCGGTGATGTTGTTATAAATCTTGGACGTTTGGATATATCCGCCCGTTTGTAGGGTTAGGCTCTCCAATTGGTCTTTGGTGGCAACCACGTCTTTGACGGCAAAATTTACATCCGCCTTGATGATAAAGGCTTTGTTTGCCAAATGAACCTGCTCGCCTTGGGTGGTGGTTTGGCTGTCAAGGGTAGGATTATCAGGGTTTGGGCTATTGGGGTTTGAGTTGTCAAGATTTGAATCGCTTACGTCCGCATTGGTAACGTCTGCCATATCCACACTTGCCACATCAGAGCTTGCCGATTGCCGCCATGGGGCTGTGGGGAGCAGGCGGACAATAAAGCGATAAAGACGATAAGGGCAAGGGATTTTTGCATGGGGATTTCCAAACGGGTTTGGGTTAATATAAATGATTATTCTTTTTAAAGCAAGTTTTACGCATAAAAAAGACGGTGCTAGACCGCCTTTAAAATTTAACCATTAGTTTCTCGCAAAATCTGCGTACCCACGCCTTCTTCGGTAAAGATTTCAAGCAAACAAGCGTGTGGTACTCGCCCGTCCACAATGGTTGCACTTCTAAGCCCTGCCCTGACAGCATCCAACGCCCCTGCAATCTTGGGTATCATACCCCCACTTATCGTACCATCAGCGATGAGATTGTCCACGTCTGTGGGTGATAGGCTTGTTAGTACGTTACCATCTTTGTCTAGCACGCCCTTGATGTTGGTCAATAAAAGCAGACGTTCAGCACTTAAACACTCTGCCACACGACTTGCTACTAAGTCAGCATTAATGTTATAGGTCTCACCATGTTCATCAACACCCAATGGAGCGATGACAGGAATAAAATCGCTTTGGATGAGCATGTTAATGACCCCTGTGTTAACATGGGCAACTTGACCGACAAAACCCAAATCAATGGGCGTGCCGTCTTTATCATTTATGATAAGTTTGGTCGCTTTGATGAGGTTAGCATCTTTGCCTGTCAAGCCAATCGCTTGCCCACCGTGCTTATTGATGAGATTGACAATGGATTTATTCACGCTGCCGCCCAGTACCATCTCCACCACATCCATCGTGGCTTTGTCCGTAACACGCATGCCATCTATACGGTCAGACTCACGCCCAAGCTCACTCATCAGATTGTCCACCTGCGGCCCTCCACCATGCACCACCACAGGGTGAATGCCAACGGTTTTTAGCAGGGCAATATCACGAGCAAAAGAACTCTCTAACACAGGGTCAGTCATGGCATTACCGCCGTATTTGACCACGATGAGTTTGTCTTTGTAACGCTGAATATAGGGCAAGGCGGTTGTGATGACCTCACTTGTGTGTTTGGCCTCATTTAAGGTTAGGGATTGATGAGTTGATGATTTGGACTGCATAAATTTTTCCTTTTAACATAAGTTCATGACAAATAAAACAAGCATGGTCAGCGGCGACATTCATGAAACATTTGACATATTACACCCATAATAATCTACCCATAATAATCTACCCAAAAATCATTGAATTCCAGAGCTGCCAAATCCCCCTGCCCCACGTTCACTGTCATCACTAAACTCATCTACAATGTCAAAAACAGGACGTACCACAGGCACAACCACATACTGAGCCATGCGTTCGGCAGGATTTAGCGTAAAATCTGTATCGCTTCTGTTCCATACCGATACCATCAACTCACCTTGATAATCAGCATCAATAAGCCCCACCAAATTGCCCAATACAATACCATGCTTATGCCCAAGCCCAGAACGTGGTAAAATAATCCCTGCAAAATTAGGGTTCTTGATATAAATTGCAAGCCCTGTTCCGATGAGTTTGGTCTGACCTGCCCCAATAACAACAGGTTCATCAATACACGCTCGCAAATCAATCCCCGCTGAGCCATCTGTGGCACGAGTGGGTAGGGGGAAACTGGGGTTGGAGCCAATTTTTGGGTTTAAAAGTTTAACTTGTACAGATTGTAACATTGCCTTACCGTTCCTTAAAACCTACCTAAATCTACCCAAAGGCAAATTTAGCGTTTAATTCCTACTTCAACGCTCGTTGCCCTTGTCGTTTGACTTGGGTCTTACTAAGCTCCATAGGCGTTTTTAATTGGGGATAGAACTTATCCACCAACGATTAATATTAAGATAAAGTTAAAACCTTATCTGCCTGATTTAAAAT
>ERZ1023458.71-NODE-71-length-34085-cov-16.203174_pt1 | contig 34085 bp, 30 predicted proteins | sample MGYA00380527_ERZ1023458 | MGnify/ENA primary metagenome ERZ1023458 (study PRJEB33173, sample SAMEA4830409) | metagenome | study: EMG produced TPA metagenomics assembly of the PRJEB25223 data set...
CGCCAAGGCAGGAAACACATGCCCCCCTGTTCCTGCTGCCATCATGAGTACATTCATCATCATTCTCTGATTTTAAATTGAACCCCCTATTTTGTAATAAAATGGGGAAAATTACAAGAGAAAAATGCGTAAATGGCTATTTATATTAGAGCATGCCCATTTTGTATCATGCAATTTACATTTTAGATGGATTATGGAAATAAAATGATTGTCTAACCACATTAAATAGGCACAATTTATTGCAAATACCAACATCAAGCACATCCTGCACTTCATATTTTTCATCATCACCAATTGCCATAAAAAATTTTGATAAATCTTGCCATTATCCGATATAATAGATGCTTTGAAATTTAGGCCATCCATTTCATCCACCCCCAAATCCCAGCACTAAAACCTACCCAAAAACCCAATCATGAACAAAATCCTACAAAATCAAAAAATAGCCGAGTTTATCAGCCAAATGCCCATCATCAAACGCCTATTTTTTAGCGTGTTTGGCACAGTGGTGCTTGGGTTTTTGTTTTTGTCTTTATTATCATACAATACCCTAGACCCAGCATGGTCTCATGTGGGTACAGAAGAGCAAATCACCAATATCGGTGGTCGTTTGGGAGCATGGGTCTCCGATATTTTGCATGTATTTTTTGGTTATGGTGCATGGTGGCTTGTGCCGATTATGGTTTACGAATTGGCACTTTTATGGTGGCGACAGTCTCAGGTTATATGGCAACTTCGGGTACTTGCTTATCTTTTTTTGCTTGTTTGCATCAGTGGGCTTTTGTCAGGTTATGAAATGGCAAGTGAACATGGCATCGGACTGACAACAGGAGGTGTGGTTGGTTTTGAGTTATATCAAGGCTTAACACTGCAATTTGGCAACTTAATGAGTGTATTATTCTTGCTTGCCATTACTGCCATTGTGATGATATTGGTCTTTGAGGTGTATTCTACATTACTGTTTGGTCATTTTATGAACTGGCTAGACAGCAACAAGACCCCAACTCACACCAAGCCTACTAAATCATCTAAGAATAATGATACACTCTTTGATGTTATAGAAAATGACACGCCTGCACCCATACCCACTCATGTGCCTAATGAAAATTTGTCAGAGTTTTTACAAACATCAGGACTGCGTGATGAAATATTGGCAAATGCCCAGCAACATACACAAGATGACGAACCACAAGCGGAACATATAAAGATACATGCCAATGAGGTGATACTAAAAGCAGACCATCTTACACCAGATATCAATCAATCAAGCCAGTCAAGCGGTCAGTCATCAGATGGCATTCACCACAAACAACAAGTAAACTCGTCAAAACCCACAAATGATGATGAATTTGACAGCAATATCAGCAATCTGCCCAAAAGCAACCTTAGTATCATTAGCAGTGATACAGCTCCATCACAACCGCAATCAGCCGAAGCAGTCAAAAATGATGACACCGACACGACCCATCATGGTGATGCGACAGATTTTGATGTGACGCTTGATGATGAAGATGAGATTAATTTTATTTATCAAAATAGCCAAACCAACCAAACCAAACACATCAGTTATGATAATATGTTCACCCAAAGTTGGACAGATTTGTCCGATGACCTGCTAAATTTGGGGAATACAGCTGATGAATTGTCTGACAATAACAAAAACAACAAAGATGGCAAAGACGACACAACAGATGCCAAAAATAAAGACGACTCGGATAATAAGACAGTGCATGTAACATCAGAGCATACAACAGACAACACAAATCCCCCGCCGCACTCTGATGATTTTGCCCCCAAAAAACCTTTGTCTGTGGTACAGACCCCAAAACAGGCACATTTTAAAGACATGGATACAGATACAGACACGGACACGGACACACCATCTGCTCTACGCTCACACGCGATGGACACACTCACTCATCGCATGAGTCTATCACCCACTCCCGAACTATCCATCTTAGATGAGCCTGACACCAATAAACAACCAATCTACACCGACCGAGAACTAGAAAAGCTATCTGAACTGTTGGAGATTAAGTTAAGGGAATTTAACATCAAAGCGACCGTGGTCAGTGCCATGGTTGGGCCTGTGGTTACTCGTTTTGAGGTGGAACTGGCAGCGGGGATTAAGGCAGGCCGAGTAACAGGGGCAGCACAAGATTTGGCACGCTCGCTTTCTATGGCAAGTTTGCGTGTGGTTGAGGTCATCCCAGGCAAGCCTTATATTGGCATTGAGATTCCAAATAAAAAGCGAGAAATGGTCAGACTCATTGAACTGCTTGACACACCTGACTACAAAAACCCTGATAAACAAATCGGTGTCGCCATCGGTAAAGACATCGGTGGCAAGGTGGTCATCGCCGACCTTGCCAAAGCACCGCACATGTTGGTGGCAGGCACAACAGGTTCAGGTAAATCAGTTTTTGTCAATTCCATCCTGCTCTCCATGCTTTTTAAATATACCCCCGATGAGCTAAAATTGGTCATGGTTGACCCCAAACAGCTAGAACTTGCCAATTATGGTGACATTCCACATCTGCTTACGCCTGTGATTACAGACATGACCGAGGCGACCGCTGCACTGACATGGTGCGTTAATGAAATGGAGCGACGTTATCAGCTCATGAGTTTATTGCGTGTGCGTAAAATATCAGAATTTAACAAAAAAGTAGTGCAAGCTCAAACATCAGGCGAACCGATTCTTGACCCCTTATGGCGTGCTGATGAGAATGTCAGCATTCAAACTCCCCCCAAGCTCAAAACCCTACCGCTTATCGTCATTGTGGCGGATGAATTTGCTGACATGATCATGCAATTGGGCAAAACCGCCGAAGAGCCGATTGTCCGACTTGCCCAAAAAGCTCGTGCCGCTGGTATTCATCTGGTGCTTGCCACTCAGCGTCCGACGGTAAATGTTGTTACAGGTCTGATTAAAGCAAATATCCCATCTCGTGTTGCTCTGCGAGTAAATTCCAAAGTTGACAGCCGCACCATCATCGAAGAAGGCGGTGCAGAAAACATGTTAGGCAATGGCGACATGATGTTCATCGGACCCGGTGAGAATACGCCACGCCGTGTGCATGGTGCTTATGTTGATGATGATGAGGTCAACCGTGTGTGCGATGCGTGGCGTGAACGTGGCAGTCCTGACTACATTGATTTGTCAAACAGCTACACCTTTGAAGGTGAAGGGTCTGGCGATGGAGTAAGCAAGGGCGGTGATGATGAATATTATCATCAGGCAGTCACCTTTGTTATGGAAAGTCGCAAAGTATCCATATCCAGCATTCAGCGTAAACTGGGCATTGGCTATAACCGCGCTGCTCGCATCGTGGATATGATGGAAGAGGCAGGATTGGTCAGTCCCATGGATAATAGTGGCAGACGTCAGATTTTGATGTGATGTTATTAAGGTTGCTTTATTAAAAAGGGCATAAAAAGCATGCCCTTATCAATTAACCGTTATTTTATCTAAATCCTATCCTTTTGCAGTTTTGCCTTTTAATTGCATAAAAGCCTGTTCCACATGCTCGCTGTGGTCGCGAATTTTTTGTTCAATTTGGGCAAACTGTTCTTTTAGATACTCATCAGCTTCATGCAAGCGGTTGGCAAATTCGGTACGTTTTAACTCCATGGATTTAGCTTTTAGGGCGTGCCATTCCTCTACCGTTTTGGTGAAGGCATCGTATTCGGTGCTGATTTTGTCCTTAAATAGCATGAGCCTATCATCCAAGGACAAATCCCCACCAGCAATGCGAGCCTGAGCACGTTTAAATTGCATGGTCACCTCGGCATGCTTGATGGTTAGGTCATCAACGGTTTTTAACTCTTTGGCAAGACCGATTTTTGACAATCCAGCGATGAGCCATTTGGTTGGGTCATATTGCCACCATTTAACCCCATTACGGTAATCATATTGAAAATAATGATGGTAGTTGTGATAACCCTCTCCCCAGGTAAAAATCGCCAAAATTGGGTTGTCACGGGCAGTATTCTCATCAGTATAGGGGCGTGTGCCAAACATATGGCATAGCGAATTGATGAAAAAAGTAAAATGATGGGTGAGTACCATACGCAGCAGCCCCACGATGATAAATGCTCCAAGCATATCACCAATGATAAATCCTACTGCACTTAAAACGATAATATTGGTCAATAGCACCCACAGACCATAATGCTCGTGTTGGTGTGTCAGTACCTTGTCTTTTTTTAGGTCGGGAATATTTTTATAATCATATTGACCACTGGGATATTTTTTTAACATCCACTGCATGTGGCTAAACCAAAAGCCACGACGTGCTGAGTAAGGGTCATCATACTCATCATCAACATGACGATGATGAACACGATGCCCTGAACACCAATCAAAAGCAGAACTTTGTACTGCCAAAGTCGCCCCAATGAGTAAAAAATATTTCACGATGGGATGGGCTTCATAAGACTTATGGGCAAATAAGCGGTGATAGCCTGCGGTAATAGACAGCCCTGTCCATGCCATGAACAGCGAAAATGTCAGCCACAGAGCAGGACTGGTATCATGCGTATACAGATACCACGGCACTAAAATCAAAGCAAGCAAAGGGGTGCTGATAAGAAAAACAGCAGGCACCCAGTTGATGGGAGGGTTTTCAAAATCTTGTGGGGTGTGTTTGGCAGTCATGGTATTTTCCTGTATTGCCTATTCTTTATATTATTTATATTGGTAGACCATTATACCTGAATTTACCAAAGATGTGAACGTCCATGCACAAAAATTTATTAAAAATAAACATGCATCCATCAATGATAAACGGCTAAGTTGTCATAAAAATACTGGATGTGGCAAGCAGCTACTAAGGCAAATGTTTTTAAAATATTTCACAATATTTAAAATTTTGTTATAATTGAAAAAATTTTACATTTTGCCCACTCAGGGATTAAAGACATGAGCAGTCGTAAAGAACAGTTTGAACACCGAGAACGGCAGATTTTGGCGGCTGCTGAACAACTGCTACTAGAATCGGGTGATTATGATTTGACCTTAGACAGCTTGGCACGTCATTTAGATTTGGCAAAGGGAACGTTGTATAAGCATTTTGTAAGCAAAGATGAGTTGTTACTGCACCTGCTGATAGAATATGAAAAACGCCTGTATGAGATGAACAGCATTCATGATGGAGCGGGGGCGGGTGTGGCTCGCATGGTACTACAATTACTACTACGTCCACAGCGGGCGATGATGTTTCATCACTTAGAGGATAAATTGTCATCAACAGCATCGGGGCTAAACCGATTATTTGGTGAATTGTATAAGATTCGTCGTGAACGCATGAGACGCATTTATGAGATTGCTGAATGTTATTTGTCCGAACAAAACAGCTCCATGGCAATCCGAGATTTTTTGGCAAGCATCTGGGCATTGGGTCAAGGCGGAGCAGGACTTTTAAATTCCAGCTTTTATCAGCGTTACCTGGGGGATAGGGATACTTTAAAATACGCCTTTGTGATACAAATGCTTGACTTGCCAAAACTCCACACCCCAAACACTATGGTCAAGCCACTGCCAGAGCAGACAGACAGCAAATCAAATGCCACCCCAAACATCGACGGCGAAGAAATCCCCACCATCACACCCAAACTCATCAAGCCATTAATGCCACCTTTGGTATAGGATATACACCCAACCTATAACCCACAAAAAAATCCTGCCAACCAAAGCAGGATTTTTATATTTACAAAAACTACACATCTTCTTCTTTGTATTGTGGCATGGGCTTTTTAAAACCACTTGTCTTAATACCAAGCCAGATAAAACCCAGCAACGCCCAAAACAGACCCACAGCAAAGGTAATGCCATCCACTTCCAACCACATCAGAAAAATGCTGATAAAGCCAATCACAGGCACAACAACATAGCTGATGATTTGTTTGGGTGTTTTAACCATTTTATCACGCAGTGCATAGCGAAAAATGACCGATAAGTTAACAAAGCTAAATGCCGTCAATGCACCAAAACTGATCAAATTAACAACGGTCTCTAATTTGATAAAACCTGCGGTCAAAGCCACACCACCTGCAATTAGAATGTTATTAACAGGCGTTAAAAATTTGGGGCTTAGCTGACCAAAGACTTTTTTACTAATCACGCCATCACGACCCATCACATACATCAGACGAGACACACCAGCATGGGCAGAGATGCCAGATGCCATCACTGTTACAATGGCAAAACCCAACACAATCGATTGAAATGCCGAACCGCCCACAAGTAGCAATATTTCTGCTTGGGTCTCATCCACCGCTTCAAAATACAGCTTAGGGTCGCTCGGTAAATAGGTTTGCATAAAGTAAGCACTGACAACGAACACCGCACCTGCAATTAGCGTTGTCAAAATCATCGCTTTTGGCAAGGTATTTTTGACATCTTTGGTTTCCTCGGCAAGACTAGAAATAGAATCAAAGCCTGTGAATGAGAAACATAAAATGGTCGCACCTGTAATTAACGCCCCCACCGAAGTCATCTCACTCCAAAATGGCTTTAAACTCCACAGTTCATAGATATCCTCTGGGTTAGTATTGGTGGCATACTGTGCCATTTGTAATTTGCTATAAATCAGATAGGTAAAAACAGCGATTACCAATAACTGTACCGCCACAATCCAACTGTTAAAGTAGGCGACGGTTTTTGAGCCAAAGATATTAACCACCGTCATCAGCCCTGTTAGACCAATCACCCAAACCCAATGATTGACCATCGGAAATAACGCCTCAAGATACAGCACAGCAAGGATGATATTTACCATAGGCGAGAGCAGATAATCAAGCCAACTTGACCAACCAACCATAAACCCCATGGATGGGTTAATTGATTTTTGTGTATAAGTATATGCTGAACCTGATGATGGATAGGCACGAATCATATGCCCATAGCTGATTGATGTAAGCAAGATGGCAAATAATGCAAAAAGATAAGACATCGGCACATGTCCACCGCTATCACGGGAAACCATACCAAAAGTGTCAAGCAATGTCATCGGCTGAATATAAGCCAAACCAATGATGATGACGTGCCACAGACCAAGATTTCGCCGCAATTTTGCAGCTTGGGTAGTAACAGGTGTACTCAACGTAGAGTCCTCCAAAAGCGTGCGTAAACGCAAAACAGAGAAAAGGCGTTGGGGTGCTAATACTGTTATCAAACGTACTTTTGGCAGATAAAATCTGTTAGCGGGCGTGTTTGAGATTTGATTAAGCTATCAACTCCGAATTAAAATATGATTGACCGAAATGGCAATCTTTGGATGATTTTTACAGACGTAAAAAAATGGATAATTTTACCCCAAAAATCAACCCATGCCAATGTATTTTTAACAATTTCATTCACATTTAATCATATTTTGACACATTGATGAATTTTTAATCAATAAAACCCCATAAAATGGGGTCATATCTTATGACAAAGCTGATTTTAAAGCCATTATTTTAGCAAATTCTCAATAAATTTAATAAAATCCACCGCAATGGTTGTGCCACACTGTTCATCAATTTCACGCACGCATGTTGGGGAGGTTACGTTAATTTCAGTGATTTTTCCCCCAATAAGGTCAAGCCCCACAAAATATAAGCCTTTTTTGAGCAAAATGGGGGCAACTTTCTCAGCAACGGCTCGTTCAGCGTCTGTAAGAGACATGGCAACACCACGACCACCCGCCGCCAAATTACCACGAGTCTCACCCTCTTGTGGAATGCGAGCTAAACAAAAGGGCATCACTTTACCACCGACAATCAACACTCGTTTATCACCGTCTTTAATTTTAGGCAGATATTTTTGAGCCATGATGGGCAAAGTTTGCATTTGAGTAAGCATTTCTAAGGTTGAGCCAATATTTGGGTCATTTGCCGTCAGACGAAAAATCCCCATACCGCCCATACCATCTAACGGCTTGACAATCACGTCTTGATGCTCATCTATAAATGAACGAATGTGCGACTGTTTGGCGGTAACGATGGTTGGGCTCATAAATTCGCTAAACTGTGTGGCAAAAAGTTTCTCATTGCACGCACGCACTGAATCTGGGTCATTTGCCACCAATACGCCTGCACGTTTGGCATATTCTAATAAGTGCAAAGCGTACAAAAAATTCATGTCAAAAGGCGGGTCTTTACGCATCAAAATCACGTCAAATTCACTGGCATTGACGGTTTTTTTATCGCTAAGTTCATAAAAATTATCAGGATTTTTAAATACTTGCACATCCTGCTTATCCACAAACAACCCACCCTCATCAAGCCACAAATCATAAATGCCACAATACGCCAAACCATGTCCACGCTCGGCTATCGCCCACATCATTGCAAGCGTGGTATCTTTTTTGTAGTTGATACTTGCAATATCATCCATGACGATAAGAAAGTTAAGTTTTTTCATGCAACGCTCCAACTTTTAAAATATTTAGCAATCACAAAAAGTCTCATACGCCATATTGCTCACGGTAGGCTTGCATTTTTGCCAAATGCTCAGTTTCGCCCTTAGCCTGCAAAAAAGCAATAATGTCATCAATATCCACCAAGGCAAACACAGGCACGCCAAAATCTTCTTTAATCTGACAAACTGCCGAACGCTCGTCCTGCCCACGCTCTTTGCGATCAAGGGCGATGACAATCCCAGCAAGGCTCGCCCCTGCACCCTTTAAAATCTCAACCACTTCACGCACAGCCGTCCCTGCGGTCATGACATCGTCAATCACCCACACCGATTTGCCCGACAAGTCCGCTCCGACAAGGTTACCCCCTTCGCCATGCGTTTTGGCTTCTTTACGGTTGTAGCCCCAAGCAGTATCAATGCCGTGCGAACGCCACAACGTCTGGGCGGTAGTCGCCACAAACGGAATGCCCTTATATGCCGCCCCAAAAATCGTGGGATCATCGCCTAACTCATTTGCCAAAATATCAGCATAGCCGTTTGAGAGCATATCCAACGCCTTACCGCTAGACAAAAGCCCTGCATTAAAAAAATAGGGACTGACACGCCCTGATTTTAGGGTAAATTCGCCAAATTTTAAAACGCCATAATCAAGCAGCAGTTGAATAAATTCGTTTTTGTTAAACATAAAAATCTCCGATGAAATAAATGCTATTGTACTCTGTTTTTGACAAATTTCCCAAATTTTTTACAATAAAAAACGCACCGAAATAGTGCGTTTTTTCATTAAAATCGTGCTGTAACACCAACAGTAAAAGCTCTGGCGGGCAACGGAGCGATATAACGCAAGGGTGAGTTATGTGGGCGGGCGTCTTCATTAAGCAGATTCGTACCGCCAAAACGCAACGTCATCGGACTGCCCAACCAATACACGTCCTTTTTCACATCTGCACTGACAAGTGTGTAGGCAGGCAATGCTGTCTCACTCTTGGTATTTTGATAACGTGGCTCATCATAATGCACGCCATCAATACCCACTTGCCAATCCTGATACTCCCACTTAATCCCAAGTCCGTAGCGATTGGTTGGCATATTTGACATGTAGATGCCCTCATTATGCACCGTCACCCGACTGGCATTTAGATGCTTGTTTTTGACCAAATCAGCAAATGATGATACTGTCATATCACCATAACGACCCAACTCAAATTCTCGACGCACATCTATTTCAAAACCTGTTATCTGAACGTCATTTTGTTGCCAGTATTTTAGTGGCATTCTCGCCCCACCTGTATTTGCCCCACCAGATGCCATGTGAATATAATCGGTAAATTTATTTTCATACACCGACGCACTGATGTCAAAATCTAAGCCATCAAAGGACACGGACAACTCTTTACTTTTTACCCGCTCTGGTTTTAGGTTCTGATCACCCTCTTCGTGTGCCATAATGCTATAATGCAAATTGGATGCATACAACTCATTAATCTCTGGCGCTCTTTGACTATCAGCATAGCGAGCCTTGATGCCCACTCGGTCAAACGGACGAAACGATGCCTGCAAATCATAGCTGTCTAACCCATATTTTCTGCTTTCTAATGCCTTGTTCTTGGCATTGCGATGCGTGGCAAAACCACCCACAACATCATGCTCAACACGTTCATGGCGATAACCCAATGTTAAATCAACAGGATTAAATGACAAGGTCTCTTGCAAAAACACGCCATAATGTGTTGTATCTACATTGGGCAGATACACCGACTCACCCACGCCTTGGACTTGTCTTTTAGAGCCATTTATCCCCATCACACCCAAAATAAATGGCCCAGGCTGATGGTAAGCCGACGTGCTAAATTGACTGGTACGAAAACGGTAGTCATTAGCCAACTGCTCTCCCACGTTCTCTTTGCTTTGTTCATGAACCCAGCCTGCGTGAAGTGTCATGCGATTTAGCCAAGGCTGGTTGTGGTGTGTCTGCGCTTCAACAGCCAGCTTATTTTGCGTGTTGTTAATGCGTACAGGCTGACCACTTTTATAATCAAGTCCCAAACCCAAATTTGACATGGAAAAACCGGGCAATCCATAATCACTGTGTTTTGTATCAGCAGATACAGCAATGTGGTTATTCTTGCCATGTCCCTGCCAAAAATAACTGCCTGCCACCCCCAAGCGGTGATTTTCAAGGTCGCTATTACCCAGTTTTTTATGATAATTTTCGGTAATGTCCAAGATTTTATCCACGGTCTCTATTTTCTCGGGCGTACCTGCAACATAATGAGGATTATCTTTATAACTAGAATGTGGTGTGTTGGTGAATACATCTGCCAATCCAAGTCCCCAATCACTGTATCTATCACGAATCTTGCCTGTTGCTATGTCGTAATAATCAGGCTTATAGTATTTTTTGGACGCAATGTTAAATTCGCTTTTAATGACAGGCTGACGCTGACATGAATTCGCCAAATTTGAGTTATGTCCAAGCCCATATTGGTTGCGTGAGATTAATTGATTTTCACACACGCCTGCCTTGCTCATGCCCACAATGTCATGCCCATCTAACTGCTGAGTGGAATATAAAACATTGACACTGATGTTTTCTTGATTGTTAAAATTCGCCTTGATGCCATGGGAGTCAATGTCATTAAACCCCTTTTGTAAATGCACCTCAAGACTTACAGGCTCATCAGTAAGATGTTTTGGCACAAGACCACCATCAATCTCCACACTGCCGCCAATGGCATGACCACCTTCTTTGACCACATTGTTAAACTTATGCACGCCAACCAAGCGATGAAATATTGGGTCAAAAGCAATGTTTGTTCCTGCACTCATGGCATTTAATCCATTGACCGTCATGCCGTTTTCTACGACATTGACACGATTGCCAGACAAACTGCGTATGACAGGCGAACCTGCATGTGGACCAAAACTACTGCTATGTACGCCTGAGATGCCCTTAACCGCATCACCAAGCGTTTTATTGTCTGATGATTTGTTATAAACATAAGTGGTATTCGGTGCTTTATCATCAAGATAGATGGTCATCGCAGGCAGTTGAACGCTGGGCAACTCCTCTGCCATCGCCATTTGAGTCAACGTCGCCAACACCATCAAATTTAATTTACGCAAATTCATGGTTACCCCCAAAAGATATATTATTACATAATGTTTACATAAAAACAATAATTTTAAGCAGATTTTGACAAAGCGACCGCAATGATAAGACAAATTTCAAACTTAGGACAAATTTTACATTAATAAAATAAAGACCAAATCAAAGGGCTAAGTTCCTGCAAAATACAGAAACTTAGCCCTTAATAAAACCAAAAAATCAATACATCCAAGGATATGGAATAGATACTTAGTTGGTAAGGCAAACTCAATCTAATCTAAGCTCTCATCTTAATTTGTCTAAGAATTGGCTCATAAGATTGGGTTTTGACTTGATGGCATATTAGCCTTGGGCGGCAGCTTGGGCGGCAGCAACCTCAGCGGCAAAGTCCTCTTGCTTTTTCTCAATGCCCTCGCCAACTTCTAGGCGTTTAAAGCTGATGACAGTGGCATTTTCAGCTTTTAACACATCGCCAACTTTTTTATCGTTGTCAATGACATAAGGCTGGTTAACCAAAGTAACTTCGTTTAGGTACTTTTGGATACCGCCAGTGATCATCTTCTCAATGACCGTCTCAGGCTTACCAGATTCTTTGGCCTTGGCTTCAATAATGTCTTTTTCACGAGCTAGGATATCGGCAGGTACATTTTCTTCATTGACCGCCAATGGATTAAAGGCAGCCACTTGCATGGCAACAGACTTACCAAGTTCTGACGAACCACCATCCATAGACACAACCACACCGATACGCAGACCATGACGGTAGGCAGCCAAATTAGTACCTTCAATGATTTCAGCACGGCGAACTTGTACGTTTTCACCGATTTTTTGTACTAAGGCAACACGAGCTTCTTCTACACTCACACCGTCTTCATACGGCAGTGCAGAGATGGTTGCTACATCCGTGGTGTTGTTTGCTAGGGCAAGCTCAGCGACTTTGTTGGCAAATGCGGTAAAGTTTTCGTCTTTGGCAACGAAGTCGGTTTGGCAGTTTACTTCTAGTAGTAGTGCCTTACCAGCAGTTTGAGCTATGATGATGGCACCATCAGCGGCGATGTTACCTGCTTTTTTAGCGGCTTTGGCTTGACCTGACTTACGTAGGTTATCAATGGCAAGCTCAATATCGCCACCAGCTTCTTCTAGGGCTTTTTTACATTCCATCATACCAAGACCAGTACGGTCACGGAGTTCTTTTACAGTTTTTGCAGATATTTGAGACATGGTTTCTTACCTTTTGTTTGCTGATGATTGAATTAAAATACAATAACTTGCATACACAGCAAATTATTGATTGGGCAATGCTCCTCATTTTATCCTATATTAGCACATGACAACAATCACATGCTGGGCTTAAAATGAACAGCAAAGCCCAGTAACAAAATCAATAATTGTTTACCACTTGACCTGCTTGGTCAACTTTATCTTCAACATCGGCGGTGGCATTATTACGATTGGCTTGTTTTTCAGGGTCCAACTCATCGCCCTTAGCTTGGGTTTTGGCATATTCTTTGCCAGCGATGATGGCATCAGCCATGGCAGTAGCGTATAGCGTAACGGCACGAATGGCGTCGTCGTTTGCTGCAATGACATAATCTACATTATCAGGATTTGAATTGGTGTCTACCACGCCAATTACAGGAATACCTAGGTTTTTGGCTTCTTTGATGGCGATGGCTTCATGGTCAACGTCAATCACAAAAATTGCATCAGGCAGACCGTTCATGTCTTTGATGCCACCCAAAGCACGCTCCAATTTCTCCATGTCACGAGTACGCTCCAAAGCTTCACGCTTGGTTAGTTTGGCAAAAGTACCATCTTCGGCCTGCTTTTCTAAGTCTTTTAAACGAGTGATAGACTGACGAATGGTTTTCCAGTTGGTCAAAGTGCCACCCAACCAGCGATGATCAATGTATGGCATGCCAGCACGCTGTGCTTGTTCACGGATGGCTTGACCTGCGGCACGCTTGGTACCGACAAATAGGATTTTGTTGCGATTAGCGGCTTGTTGATTGGCAAAAGTCAGTGCTTCATTAAACTGCTGAACGGTATGTTCTAAGTTGATGATATGAATGCCATTACGTGCACCAAAGATGTATTGATTCATCTTAGGATTCCAGTAGCGAGTTTGGTGACCAAAGTGAGCACCTGCTTCTAGCAAGTCACGCATGGCGATTTGGGTAGGATTTGACATGATGTGTCCTCAAATGTTGGGTTATGCCTCCACGAATGCACTTACCGAATTTGCTTGCAATATCTGCACAGCAAACACCCCAATAAGTAATGGCAAGCCTGTCTTGTGGTCAGACTTTAATTCGTGTGTGTCATTAGGTTAAAGTAAAACGCTTAAAAAAGCCGTTTATTATAGCATGTATTGGTATCCATGACAACAAAATCCGCCTACTTATACTTTTTAAAAAGTGATTTTTGCGAATGAATGTGCCTAGAAGCAACAGATCAGTTGCTATAACTGACGCAGATGCCAATAACGCCATCATGCTCATGCCAATGAAAAGGAATGACATAAGTACGCTTATCTTTGGGCAAAAAGTTTGCACTTGGCGCCCCATCAACAATCTTAGGTGGCGAGATGATAAAATCAGAGCCAAATTCTGTACGTGCATTGCCTGATACGGTATTTGCCACCTCGCCGATAAGGTCTTTTAATAGTGCCAATGAGTTCTCAGGTTCACCCAACGTGATAAGCAAATCACGAAGCAATGGCGTCTCTGCACTCACGTACACACAGCCAGTTAAAGGGCCTGTGATGGTGATAATACCACTATAATCATAAGCAAGCGGTGTGGCGTTGCTGTTTAGATAAGGAGTGTCTACATCGGTTAGTTTTTCACCAACTTGGTCAAAAAATGCCATAACCGAGCTGATAAAAATATTTAATTTTTCTGCTTTCATAAATACTTCTCAAAGTGTCATGCCATACCTTATTTAAGATCATATCTATCAACCCATCAATGAAATGATGCTTAAAATCTGTTTGATTTTAATGGCATTAATACAAATAAAATATTTTATTTATATCAAAGCAATAGAAAAACGCTTAAACATTTAAGTAAAGCAAACAAAAAGTCTTATCAACTTTTTAAAGTTATAAATCACCGACGGATATTATCCGCCGAATACCAATCAATCGTGCATGAGTTCATCAAGTGCTGCAACCAGTTCTTCATCAGAAAATGGCTTACACAAAAAGCCACTGGCACCCAGTGATAATGCTTGAATGCCTGTGGCTTTATCAGAAAGTGCTGAAACCACCAAAATACGCACCCCATCATCCAAAGCAACCAACTTCTCAATACATTCCAAACCGTCCATTTGTGGCATGGTCAAGTCCATGGTTACAACATCGGGTTTATGTAGTTGAAATTTTTCAACGGCATCTGCACCATTAGATGCTGTGGCAACCAACATGAATGTTTCGTTATTGTAAGCACGCTGAATACGATTTCTGATGATATTTGAATCATCAACAACCATTAATTTATACATATAAACTCCATTAGAATGCCCATAAGCCTGCTAATGATACAGCACTTATGGGTTTTCGACTACTAAAATTAATCACATAGGCAGTTTAATCACAAAGCGACAGAATTGACCTTCTTCACTTTGAACATTAATCTTACCACCAAACTCTTTGACACGGTCTTTGACAATGTCTAACCCCACACCTCGCCCTGCATCTTCATCAGCTTGGTCTTTGGTGCTAAACCCTGAGGAAAACAGTATGTTTAACAAGCGACTCTTCTCAAAGGCGTGCACTTCATCTTCGGTATAAGTACCTTTGGCTATGATACGCTGACGAATGGCCTCATAATCAATGCCTTTGCCATCATCCTCTATGCTAAAAATAAAGTCGCTATTGTCATCACCTGCATGAGTTTTTATCATCACTTTGACAGTGCCCATCTCATCTTTTCCATTTTGAACACGAGTAGCGGGCGAGTCAATACCATGCACGATGGCGTTACGAAGTAGTTGAACAGACAATTCTTTGGTTACGGTTTTTAGGCGTACAGGAATATTTTGACCTTCCAGTCCTTGGGTATCTAGCTGTACAAGTTTACCCTGACGCTCAGCGATGTCTTGGGCAAACTGCTCTAAATACGCACCCAACTCTTCTTTGGCATTCACAGTTTCTTGCTGTTCTGTTGTCTGAGTTGTCTCACTTCTTAGATAATCCTCTTGGGTCTTAGCACCAACCTCTTGATGTCCGTGATTCATCATATTACGTGCTGCTGTGTTAATACGCTCACCCAGACCAGTAATGGTATTAGATAAGCTCAACAACTCATCCAAATGTACGGTCAATGGCAAGAAGTCATTACCTGAGAGTGTTGCTTGGTTTTGCAATGCGTGCAGTTTATTTTCTGCCTCTGATGCAATCTTGGTAAAACTGTGCAACTTTAATGCTGATGCCTCACCTTTTAAGCTGTGCATTTCGCGATATAGCGATTTGGTTTTATTTTGTAGTTCAAATTGCGAGCTGCCTGGGTTTTTTAGCGTGTTATTCATCTTTTCAATATGCTTGTGCGTATTGTCAATAAACTCACTAATGACCGTAGGATTTACGTTCAAAATGGTGGTCAGCATCTCAATCTGCATATCATTTTGGGCACGTTCTTGTTCTAGACGTTGTTCCAGACGCACCGCATCAGAGATGTCATTGACGTTCACCAAAATACGGGCGATGCTTTTGCCTTCGTATACCCGAGAGAATTTAAAATCAAGATAGCGGTTCTCATTTGTGCCATTTTCACTTTCACGCTGAATCATGACCTTATTCAAAGGGTTCAAGCTGTCCACAAGTTTCTCTTTAACACGTGGGTTATATAGCTGGTCAATGAATTTTTGTGTGGTATCAAGGTCTTTATCAGAGATGCGATTGCGAAGAACGGTGGTTAAGTTCTCACCGCCTAAGCGTTTAGTACCGATAATGTCGGTCAGAGCTTTTGAGTGCTGCTGACCGATGTTTAGGTCTCTGTCAAGCAGGAACAGACCTGTGTTTACCGTCTGCATAATCTCTGTGGTCTCTTGACGTGCCGCTTCGGTTTCGGCATCCGATTGACGCAGACGTCTTAATACAATCAGAATAAACACAGCAAAATACACCAAAATCGCACCCACCCCAATGATCTGAATGATACGAATATTACCAGCTTGGGTCTCAGCAGCACGTGTTACACTAAAAGTTAATTCATGCAAAGCATCATTCATCGCCAAAGATGAGATTTTGGCTTGCTCACCTGCCAAACGCAATGGCGTACTAGAATCTGCGGTGATGTCGCCTGCCACCGCCAAATATGCCTCTACCCTAGGTTTTAGAGCGTTCCACTGTTCACGTGCTATCTCCAAATGAGCGACGGCCTCTGAATCCGTTAGCTTTGGCAATTGGTGAGTTTCACCATGAGAGTCATGATAGATGCCAGCATGCTCAATGGCACTTAGGATTGATTCAATGGATTTTGACGTTTCATCCAGACGAGACAATACCGTTTTCATGTGAGGAGATGTGATGTCCTCGCCATAACTTAACTGCATGTCAAAAATATCTTTAATGAGTGACTGGGTGTCGTTGGCAACCCAGTGTGTGGCATCCGCCAAGGCAGCGTTACGTTCTAGTACGTTTGAGGCATAAAATGTAAACGCAAGCAGAATAAAAATCAATGCCATAAAAAGCGACATCGAGATGATCAGACCCCGATAACGCCCTGTGGCTGGCGTGGTATTTTGAGACATGAATACTCCCAACTAGAAGTGACTGACGCTTTTATTACAATTCTAACTGTATTTTGGATATTTTTAGTATGAGACAAAACACCAAAACATAAAAGCATCTATAAAGTTTGCCCAAGTTTTATCATCACACAAAAACCATCTCATTCACCGCCGAATGACCCCCATTAGCCATGATGATTGGTTACAAGTGTTACGTATTTACTACAAAATTTGGAATAATATCCAACATTATAACACAATTATCATCAAAAAATCGTTAGTTTGCATAAAATTATCATCAAGAATATCAATTAAGCTTAGCAAATTTGCCAACAATTACTTTGTAAGGTACACAAACATCACTGAACACGCTTCACCCATGCACCACTGCCATCCACACGACTGTCATTTTTGATTTTATCACGCAAGGCGGCGGCGGCATCTTGATTTTTTTCTGATCCAACCAACACTCGCACGCCACGACTGGTCTGACTGGTACTGACCGTATAGCCAGCATCTCGGTATTTTTTGGCAAGCTCATCGGCTTTGGTTTGGTTATTGGCAAGCGACACTTGCACGCCGTAACGAGCATTACCATTACCATCACTGCCTCTTTGGCGAGCTTCTTTTAGGCGTTTTTCGGCACGCTCAGTGGCGACTTTTTGGGCTTTGCGTTCTTTGGCATCACGTTCTAGACGAGCAACTTGCGTTTTTGATGGGATTTTGATGGTTTTACCGAGTGGCAAAGGGTCATCTCTTCCCATGTTGTTGGCTTGGGCAAGGGCAGAAACAGGCACGCCGTACTGACGAGACAGTTTAATCAAGCCATCACCACGCACCACTTTATGCTGTCCATTGTTGGTTTTTTGTGGGGTTTCATCATAGGCTTTTTTGGCTGGTTCTTTTTTTTGTTTTTCAGTTTTGGTTTTCTCTTCTTGTTGAACTTTTTTTTCTTCTTGTTCTTTTTGGGTTTTTAGCTTATCAGCTTTGGCTTTTTCATCTTTTTTACGCTTTTGTTGTTCTTGTTTGGCTTTTAGCTCTTTTTCTTTGGCAAGTTTTTCTAAGCGTTCTTGTTCTGCTTGTGCTTGGGCAACAGCAATCGCCTCAGGGCGTATCTCTACCGTTAAGGCATCAGCAGGTGTGGCTGTGGCTAGGGCTTTTTGCTCAGCACTTGCCTTGTCAAGAGCCAATTGTTGGGCTTTTTCTTGGGCTTCAATAAGTGCCATGGCTTGTCTTTCTTGGGCAAGCGTGCGAGCTTCACGGGCTTGTTGCTTGGCACTCAAAAGCTTATCCTCGGTCGCCATATCCACGGTCAAAGGCTCAACGGTGGGGCGAGCTACGCCGTCATCATGGTTGGCTGCCGTATCAATTGTTTGGGGAGCAGTCTTGATGGCTTGAACATCTTTGACGGTGTTATTTTGTCCTTGATTGACAGCATATAAAATCACACCGCCCCCCAAAATCAAGCTCAATCCCAATAATAACTGTTTTGAAATCATTGTCTTATCACATCTGTTAGCATTTTTTTATTTTATCATAAAAGCCAATAAAGCCCATGAGATTTATCTTGATTTTACAATTTTCTCATAAAGTGCGTGGATTGTGTGTCAATCCCAATGCCATCATACTCTCAGCTATCGTATGAAATGACCCAAAGCATAAAATCACATCCTCACAATCTGCCTGCATCTCCACGCCCTCTGTCGCTTTGGTAATACTGTCATAGGTGTAGATGGTACTCTTTGGCAGATGCGTGATGATTTTGGTGTATAATTGACTTACCGCCAACGCTCGCATATTATCAATCTTAGCAATGTGCCATGTATTGATGGGCAGATTAAATGTGTTAATCAATGCCAACACATCATCAATGTCTTTATCGGCCAGCATGGAAAAGATAAAATGTAATTTAGCAGTTGGGCAGGTGTCTTTAATGTTTTGCCAAAATGGGACAAATAAGTCCATTAAAAACTGCATGCCATGCGTATTATGCCCCACATCAAAAATCCATTGTTTATTATTTATCATTCTTTTATCAAATCGTCCTGCCAATTTGACATTGTTTAAGCCGTTTTTAATATCGTCTATGCTGATGGTTAATTCACTTGCCAATATCGCACTGATGGCATTGACGGCGTTAATAAGGGCAATATTTGGTTTGGGCAAATACAATGTTACTGCTTCATTGGCATAAGTCCAGTGTGTATTATTATGTAATTGATAAATAAAATCTTTGCCATAATGATAACATTTGGCATTTTTGTCATAAATGGTCTGGGCGACACTCTGTGGCATATCACGTTCGCCATATATCACAGGAATATTATCACGGATAATGCCTGCTTTTTCAGCACCGATTTTTTCTCTATCATCACCCAGCCAATCAATATGGTCAATGCCGATATTGGTTATCACGCCAATATCAGGGTCAATGACATTCACCACATCCAATCGCCCACCCAAACCAATCTCTAACACCCAAACATCGCATTTTAATTCTTTAAAAATCCAAAATGCTGATAAAGTCGTCATTTCAAAAAATGACAAAGAAACCTGACAATCTGTGCGTGCTTTTTCACATTCGCCAAAGGCTTTTATCAACAATTCATCATCAATCTGCACCCCATCCACTTTGATACGTTCATTAAAATTTATCAAATGGGGTGATTGATATAAGGCGGTTTTATAGCCTGCTTGGGTACAAATATCACCAATCAAAGCCGTCGTTGAGCCTTTGCCATTAGTGCCTGCAACCGTGAACACATAAGGACGCTGTGGCAAGTTATCTTTTAAAACACCCAACGCTTGGGCAACAGGTAACACACGGTCAAGCCCCATGTCAATGGCACTTACGTGAATACTGCCCATATAATTGAGCCATTCAGATACGGTTTGGGGGGTGTTCATGGGTGTTTTTATGTTAAAAAATTTGGGGTATTTTGCCTGATTTTTGGGGTTTTTTCAATAAGATTTATTGGATACTCTTAGCTCTCATTCATCTTATTTTTAACATGACCCACTGATAAAATCGGTAAGATTGTTTTAAATAACAACCCAAAATCAGCTCATATTTGGCAATTTCATCATCTTGGTCAGCAGTCTATACACCGTATTCACAAGCTCGTGGCGGTGTACCACCATGTCCACTGTGCCTTTATCCAACAAAAATTCAGCACGCTGAAACGGCTCATCCAAAACCTCACGCACCGTCTGTTCAATCACACGCTTACCTGCAAAACCAATCATCGCACGAGGTTCGGCAATATGCACATCACCCAACATGGCAAGGCTTGCTGTAACCCCACCATAGACAGGATTGGTCAAGACGACAACATAGGGCACGCCCGCCAAACGCAAGCGTTCAATGACCGCAGAGGTGCGAGCCATTTGCATAAGCGACAGCAAGCCCTCTTGCATTCTTGCCCCCCCACTTGCTGCAAAACAGACAAGTGGTTTACGCTCGGCAAGGGCTTTTTCACCTGCCATAACAAATCTATCGCCCACCACCGAACCCATAGAACCGCCCATGAATTTAAAATCAAAAGCACAAGCAATGAGTTCTAAATTTTTAATTTTGCCATTCATGACAATCAAAGCCTCAGACTCGCCTGTGGTTTTTTGGGCTTCACTCATACGCAAAGGATAGGGCTTGGAATCGGTAAAATGCAAAGGGTCGCCTGCTTGGTAATTCTGCCCAATCTCGCCTGTGATGTCATCAAAAAACCACACCAATCGCTTACGTGCTGACATGCTAAGATGATGGTCGCAATCAGGGCAGACGTATTGATTAAAAATCAAACTGGTGTTGGTTGTCAGTGTGTGGCAATTTGGGCACTCAGTGGATGGCTCGGTTTCCACCGCAGACGGCTGAACGACACGGTCTTGCTTAATGGATGGTACAGGGCGATTTAGCCACGTGGTTGGCATGGAGATTTGGGTGTTAGTCATATTTTTGCTACATTCACATTCATATAGGCATAGTTTACAGTTGTTTTAATCATTTGGCAAATCATTTTTTAAAGCTCATCAATGGCTTGGCGTAATTCGTCCATTTTTGCCAAAATTTGACGAATGGCAAGCTCCAATTTATCTTTATCATCACCCACATCAGCAAAATGACGCACAAGCTCACTGCCAACAATTACCCCATCTGCACATGTCGCCACTGCTTTGGCACTCTTGCCATCTCGTATGCCAAAACCTACGCACACAGGCAGGTCAGTGTCCGCCTTAATCGCCCTAACCTGCTTGCCCACATCGTCAATATCTGGTGCGTTTGAGCCTGTTACACCTTTGACTGACACATAATAGATAAATCCTGAACCATGTTCTAGCACCGCTTTTCGGCGTGTCGGCTCGGTGGTCGGAGCCAGCAAAAAGATTTGGTTCATGCCATGCTCGGTTAGAGCTTTGGTAAAATCACCTGTTTCATTATTTACCACTTCATTGGGCGGTAAATCCACCATCAATAGACCATCCACGCCATTGGTTTGGCACAGTTTTAAAAATTCGCCATAGCCGATAATTTCAATGGGATTTAAGTAGCCCATAAGTAGCACAGGCGTTGTGGTGTTGGTTTTACGAAACTGTCCCACCATTTCAATCGCCCCGCGTGTACTCGTACCACCCGCCAATGCTCGCTCGCCAGCTTTGGCAATGGTTTGACCGTCTGCCATGGGGTCAGAAAATGGCAAGCCAATCTCAATCACATCCGCCCCATGAGCGACAAGACGATGCATTAAATCTACCGTAACGCTTGGGGTTGGGTCGCCTGCCATGATGTAGGGGATTAGGGCTTTTTTGTTTTGCTGTTTTAGGGCAGCAAAGGTTTGGGAGATTCGGGTCATTTTATTACTCACTATTTTGGTTTATTGATTAGAATTGATTTTAAAACCTTCTTGTGGAAAGCCTTTATGGTATGTCAAATATATGGGCGGTTTTTGTAAATATGAATGAATGATTAAATTTCCCACTTCATATAAATTGGTTAAGTATTGACCATTGATTACCAATTTTTCATTCAGTATTTTTAAATAAACACTGCGAAACCAACCCATTTTTTTATTGGCGGATTTTAAAGATTTAAATTTTTCTTTGGTATATTGATAATCAATACCTTGCTGACCACGCATTGAATTTGTCGCAACCAAATCAATGTCTTTAAAAAGTATTTCACCTTGATTTTCATTAAAATAAGATAATAATTCAATTCTATCAGAATGAATAATCAAAATATCCTCATAACAATAATCAATTTCTTTTTTATAAAAACGGTTTGGCTCAAAAATGGCATTGGATTTTTCAAGTCGGCTTTTCTCTATAAAAAAGGCTATCATTATGAGAACCAACCATACCAATGATTTCTTAAAATCATAAGAAACAAGGTTTATAAAAAAAATGATAGAATATAGCACAATATGAAAACTAAAAATAGAATAGCTAAACGCCTTACTTTGCCAAAAATTTAGACGATTTTTTGAACTCAAAATACCAATCGTAATTGGAAAAGACAATTCTGTTTTATTTTCCAATTTTTTAAAATCTTGTAATGATATGGTTTCGTTTTTCATTTTTACCTTTTAAGATAATAATAACTCATCTCTCACTTGCATTAACGCAAATCCCAATAAATTTAAGCCTTGCCAGTTATTGGGATTATGGATTTTATCATCATCTTTTGCCAAACCTACGCCCCAAATTTTATCCACAGGGCTGGCTTCTACCAATATTCTATCGCCTGTGCCTAATAAATAGGCTTTTAATTCTGGGTACTGACTAAATTTGGCAATATTGCCCTGCACCACAATCTCAAAGCGGTGTTCATTTCAAATTTTTTCATCAAAATTTTTCACTTTTCGCCCCAAATCTTTGGCTTGTTTGGGGTGTTTTGAGTGAATAATTTCATTAAAAATTGCCATATCGCCAAACAATTTGGCTTTTTGTGCCATCATATAATGTTCGGTGGTAGGATAAATTACATCGTCCACCACAAAAGGCGAATCATACCATTGACTAAAACAGGCATTGGAGACTTGTCCATTAGATTTGGGCGTATGTCTCCAAAAATATAAAAATTTTAAATTAGGGTGAGATTGGTATTTGTTAATCACCCAATCTAGGTTATAAGTTTGTGTCATTTTCTACTCGCTTAATGATTAATTTTCCATTATCATCAATACTAGATTGCCATTGGATATTTTTAAAAGTTTCCCAATCCATAGTTTCATAAGTTGAACAACTTTTAAAATGTTTTTCAAATAATGCTTCTCCAATGGCATCATCAATATTATCATCACTTAGGGGTTTATCAATATAGGGATTTAAAATACCATACAAATCCTCAATGGAATTGATTATTTTCATTCAATCCATCTCAATCCCATCCACGCTCATCACCGTATGCAAATCCTTATCGCCACGCCCTGATAAATTAATGATGATGGATTTGTCTTTATCAAGCGTTTTGGCAAGTTTTAGCCCATAGGCGACAGCGTGTGAACTTTCTAGGGCGGGGATGATGCCACAGGTTTTGGTCAAAATACGAAAAGCTTCTAAGGCTTCATCGTCATTGATGACAGGATAATTAACACGTCCTGCATCCTTTAAAAAACCATGCTCAGGCCCAACGCCAGGATAGTCAAGCCCTGCCGATATGCTGTGTGTATGCAAAATCTGACCATCATCATCCGCCATAAGATAAGTACGATTACCATGCAATACACCCACACGCCCTGCGTTTAATGGGGCAGAATGCTCGCCTGTGTCTATGCCGTGTCCACCTGCTTCCACGCCATAAATTGCCACATCATCATCATTTAAAAACTCATAAAACAGCCCCATGGCATTTGAGCCACCTCCCACGCAAGCGACCAATGCGTCAGGATTTCTACCCTCTTTTTCAAGGTGTTGCATTTTGGCCTCACGCCCAATAATTGCCTGAAAATCACGCACCAGCACAGGATAAGGGTGCGGGCCTGCCACCGTACCGATGACATAATAGGTATCATCCACATTCGTTACCCAGTCTCGCATGGCCTCGTTCATCGCATCTTTTAGGGTGCGTGAACCTGATGTTACTGGCACGACTTTTGCCCCCAAAAGTCGCATTCTATACACGTTCATTTTTTGGCGTTCCACATCGTCCGCCCCCATATAGACCACACATTCCAATCCCAAACGTGCGGCGATGGTTGCCGTTGCCACACCGTGCTGACCTGCACCCGTCTCAGCGATGATACGTTTTTTACCAACCATTTTGGCAAGCAGAGCTTGACCGATGGTATTATTGACCTTATGGGCTCCTGTGTGGTTTAGGTCTTCTCGTTTTAGGTAGATTTTGGCACCACCTGTCTCATTCGTCAAGCGTTTAGCAAAATATAAAGGCGTGGGGCGACCAACATAATTAACCAAATCGTCATGAAACTTTAACCAAAAATCAGGGTTATTTTTTACCGACAAATAAATGCGTTCTAACTCTTCTAACGCACCCATCAACGTTTCAGACACAAAGCGTCCACCATGAATGCCAAAATGACCTGTGGCGTTGGGGTATTGGGTATAATCTGTCATAAGTTTTTGCCTTTTAAATTATTTGTTTAAGGGGATATGTGCTATATCAAATTTTTGACAAAGTTTATGTAATTTCTTGTCAAAAGTTAATAAATGAGAATGCTGAAATTTTGTTGTAGAATAAGCAATCACACCATCTGCAAAATCACCATTACTTTCCAAAAATTCCATTGAAAAATTAACCACTTCTTTATCAAAATCAATATGGGATTGTGCCAAAATTCCCTTTAATACTTTTACAATATAAGCATTAGGAAATTTTAATTTCTTTTTTATAATCCAAACCATTTCACAAATGGCTTGAATTGGCAAATATAACTGAATGCTTGGGTTTGTCAAATATGATTTTGCAATTAAAAATTGTTCATCGTCATCTTTTAACAAATACCGCATTAAAACATTGGTATCAATGATATTAACCATATTCATTTTACCATTGCCCTTTCACAAATACCTTCGGTAATGGCGTCTTCCATTTCATCATCAGAAATATAGCCATTGGCATAAGGCGATAAAATTTCCGCCAAGTCGTCTATACTGTTAATTTTTGGCAATGGCTTTAAGTCATCTTGAATTTGAGTTTTTACCGATACAATTTCCTTTTTTGGAAAATTGTTAATCATTGCCAAAATGCTATCAATAATATGATTTTCTGCGGTTAAAGTCAAAGTCTTCATAAAAAATCCTATAAATTCTTCACCACCGTCAATCCTGCAAAAGTTTGGGCGGTTGGCATGACTTCCAAGCGGTTGATATTGATGTGTTTGGGCTGGTTGATGAGCCATAATACCATATTACTGATGTCTTGTGGATGAATAAATGCCACATTTTCATAAACCTTATCCGCTCGCTCATCATCACCATAAAAACGCACATTACTAAACTCTGTACCCCCACACAGACCCGGCTCTATGTTGGTAACTCGCACCTTTTTGCCAATCAAATCCGCTCGCAAATTTAGGCTAAATTGCGTCACAAATGCCTTGCTTGCCCCATAGACATTCGCCCCAAAATACGGATAATTGCCTGCTGTTGATGAAATATTGATGACATAACCGTCATTTTTGGCAACCATAAAAGGTAAAATCTCACGTGTGATATTGACAAGCCCAAGCGTGTTGGTATTTATCATCGCCTGCCAATCATTCATATTTGCTTTATTCGCAGATTCTAAACCCAATGCCAATCCTGCATTATTGATAAGCACGTCAATGCCTGCCAAAATGTCATTAGGCAGTGTTTGTAGTGCTGTCTTTGTGGCAGACATATCACCAATATCAAAGCACAGTGGCATAAAATTATCGCCAAGCTCGCTTTTTAAGTCATCAAGTTTATTTTTACGGCGACCTGTGCCAATGACGGTAAAGCCATTTTTGATACAATCAATGGCAATTTGCCTGCCAAAACCTGATGTTACACCTGTGATTAAAATGTTCATGATGTTCTCCTAAGAAATAAATTTATAAAAACCGCCAAAACGGAGTTTTTAATTTCTCCTTGATTATTTTTTACAATTCTCCTTTTAAATAAAGTAGCCAACAATCCAATAGGTAAAAATGCAAAAATAATATATTCAATAATATGGCTTTTACACCGATACAAGCACCTATTAGCTCAGAAATAATACCTATGGGCACAATTTTCCAAATAATAGATTTGGCTTGTTTGAATTCTTCTGGTTCAGATTGGTGTGTTGGGCTTTTAGAATGGATATTTTTAGAATGGATATTATGATAATCAAATCCAGATAATGGCAACACGTTATCTATTTTTAGGTCATCTAAGATATAACCAATATCTCGAAGAGTATGTATTTTTTCAAACTCTTAATTTTGTTTATCATCATGATGATAGAACCGATAATAGAACCGTGCAACAATCTCATTATTTGTCATTTTAAAACTCCCTATTAAAAATGACGGTTTGGATGTTACATGATTTAAATTTTTGTGTCAAGATGGATGGCATGATATTTTTATTATCTATGAACGTTATTAATATTATTCATAAAGGCCCACATTCTTCGCCCACACTTCACCCCCTTTTCTTTTTCAATCCCCCCACTGACATCAACGCCTTTTATTTTTGCCATAAGCGACTGATTGCTCAAAATATCTCCGACATTATCAGGAGTTAATCCCCCTGCCAAATAAATCGGCAAAGGTGAATGATTGGGGATTTTATTCCAATCAAATAAATGCCCTGTTCCGCCATAAGCACTATCAGAAAAAGTATCCAAAATCACCCCACTTGCCCCCCATGATTTAAATTCATTGATTTGATTTAAGATGCTGGCAGCGGTATCATTATGTTTTACCCGAATGGCTTTTATCCAACGTTTATTTACCGCACTGGCAAGTTTTTGGCATCTGGCAGGTGTTTCGTCGCCATGAAATTGAATGATGTCCAAAGAAACTTGTTTTGTTAGGTTGGTAAGTTCATCTTGCTCCATATTTACCACCAAAGCTACAATCGTGGTAAAGGCTGGCACGGTTAGGCTCAGCATCTTAGCGGTGTCAACATCCACAAACCTTGGGCTTGGCGGATAAAATACCAGTCCCACAGCATCCACACCAAGAGCGGTGGCAGTGTGCAAATCATCTGCACAAGTAAATCCGCAGAACTTCACGGCTAGTTGGTTAAAAGATTTTTGGGTCATGTTATCAAGGATTACAAGGATTATTGAGTAGGTGGCATTGTCGCATTTTAAGGTATCATTAATCGGCAGACATGTCCATATCTTACCAAAAAAAAATTTGTTATTTTCATAAAAAATATTAAAAATCACGAATGATATCATTGGGTTATTTTTATTTATTAATAATATTGATAAAATATTAACTTTAAATGATAATTACCCATAAATGCAGGGATAAAATGCCTTGAATTTTTCATGAAATCTGTTATTATTGTTATCACTTATGAGTTAATTATTTTTTTTGATAAAAACTGATAAGTGCCAACCCTTTCATTCCTTTCATTTCATCAGTTTTACCATAGGAGCATGCCATGACCATCAAATCCGCCATTGCCAAAGTTGAGCAAAACTATGCCCATCAGCCAGAATTTATTCAAGCTGTCAAAGAAGTTGCCATGACCATTGAACAGGCCTATGCTGACCATCCTAAATTTGAAGAATACAAAGTATTTGAACGTCTGTGCGAGCCTGACCGCATCATCAGCTTTCGTGTGAACTGGGAAAATGACAAGGGCGAGATTCAGGTGAACCGTGGCTGGCGTGTCCAGTTTAGCAATGCCATTGGCCCATACAAAGGTGGCATCCGCTTTCACCCAACCGTTACCGAGGGCACGCTAAAATTTTTAGGATTTGAACAGATTTTTAAAAATGCCTTAACAGGTCTGCCGATGGGCGGTGCTAAGGGCGGTTCAGATTTTGACCCTAAGGGTAAAAGCGAGGCTGAGATTCGCCGTTTTTGCTATGCTTTTATGCGTGAACTTTACAAAAATATCGGTAAAGACATGGATGTACCAGCAGGCGATATTGGCGTGGGCGGTCGTGAGGTGAATTACATGTTCGCCATGTATAAAAACTTAACTCGCAAATTTGAGGGCGTGCTAACTGGCAAAGGTGTAGGACATGGCGGTTCACTCATTCGCACCGAGGCGACAGGCTACGGTTTGGTGTATTTTCTTGATAACATGCTAAAAGCCAATAACGACAGCCTAGAAGGCAAAACTGTACTCATATCAGGTGCAGGTAACGTGGCACAACACGCTGCTGAAAAGTGCTTACATTTGGGTGCTAAGGTCATCACTTTGTCTGATTCAAAAGGCACACTTGTGGACAAAGACGGCTTCACGGCAGAGAAAATTGACTGGATCAAAAAACACAAAGCCGATGGCAAAGCGTTAGAAGACTATGTTGATGAGTTTGGTGGTCAATGGCTGTCAGAACAGCGTCCTTGGCAGTTTGATGCAGACATTGCCCTACCATGTGCCACTCAAAACGAGGTCAGCGAAGATGATGCAAAAGCTTTGGTTGAACATGGTGTAAAATATGTTGCCGAAGGAGCGAACATGCCACTGACCGCCCTAGCCATTGATGTGGTGCGTGAACATGGCATTGCCTACGCCCCTGGTAAAGCTGCCAATGCTGGTGGGGTTGCAGTATCTGGCTTAGAGATGAGCCAAAACTCGGTGCGTAAATACAAGTCTTTTGAGGATTTGGACTTAGAATTACAAAAAATCATGAAAAACATTCATGAAAATGCCAAAACCGCTGGCGAAAAATACGGCACAACCGAAGGTGCTATTGACTATATGACAGGAGCAAATGTAGCAGGATTCATGCAGGTTGCCAATGCTCTTGTGGCGTATGGTTATCTATAATCATGTGTTAATCACAGCTTTATCAAGCAGTACCAACAGACGCCCTAAGAATCATCTCGGGGCGTTTTCATCGTTTAAGACCCAAATCATCTTTATCCATCAGTGCCAATAAGGCGTTGCACCGCTGTTTGTAAAAGCCAACACCGATTTGGATGGTTTTATCGCACCGAGAGATTTTAAGGGATGTGTCATAAATTTTACCCCCAATGGGATAAATTTTTGATATGATATGAATTTTTAGCAAAGACAGCAGAGAAATACATGAACTTAACCCAATTTTTAGCTGATTTACAATTTGACCCAAACCAAATCAAAACCGACTCAGACAGTCTGGACAACTGGGGCAAAGACTGGACTAAACATTTTAGCCCTGCCCCATCTGCCATCATTTTTCCTAAGACGACCGAACAGGTTGCCCACATCGTCCGCCTTGCCAATACACACAATGTCTGCCTTGTGCCTAGTGGTGGACGTACAGGTTTATCAGCAGGGGCGGTGGCAAGCAATGGTGAAGTGGTGGTAAGTTTTGACAAAATGAATGCCATTAGCACGTTTTATGAAGCTGACCAAATGGTGGAGGTGGAGGCTGGTGTTATTACCAAAACCTTACAAGAATTTGCCAACGCCAAAAACCTATACTATGCCGTGGACTTTGCCTCATCTGGGTCAAGCCAAATCGGTGGGAATATTAGCACCAATGCAGGTGGCATTAAGGTAATCCGTTATGGCATGACTCGTAACCAAATCCTAGGCTTGACAGTGGTAACAGGCAAAGGCGATATTTTAAAACTCAATGAAGGTATGCTAAAAAATGCCACAGGCTATGATTTTCGTCATTTGTTCATCGGAGCGGAGGGTACGCTTGGGTTTATCACTAAGGCACTCATCAAACTTGAAAAACAGCCTGTAAACTTGACCGCCATGGTGCTTGGTGTGCCTAATTTTGAATCGGTGGTAACGCTGCTTGATAAGTTTGGTAAAGCATTAAACTTAACTGCTTTTGAATTTTTTGATAGCGTAGCACTTGATAAGGTGCTAAGTGCAGGACATGCCAAAGAACCTTTTGACACCCGCACACCTTTTTATGTTTTGCTAGAATTTGAAGCCGTCTCCGATGACGTGCTAGACACCGCCATGAGCGTGTTTGAGACGTGTTGTGAAGATGGTCTTATTGAAGATGGTGTGATGAGTCAAAGTGTGGGACAGTTACATGAACTTTGGAGACTGCGTGAGAGCATCTCTGAGACGATTTCGGTGTTTACCCCTTATAAAAATGATGTATCGGTACTGATTGTGCATTTGGGTGATTTCATTGATGACATTGAACAAATTGTCAAAGACAATTACCCTGATTTTGAGATTTGTTGGTTTGGACATATTGGTGATGGCAATTTGCACCTAAATATCCTAAAACCTGACAATCTCACCAAAGACGAGTTTTTTGCCAAGTGCCAAACGGTCAATAAATACGTCTTTGAAACCGTCAAAAAATACAAAGGCTCAATCTCTGCCGAGCATGGCGTGGGCATGACCAAAAAGCCTTACCTAGACTATACCCGCTCACCCATTGAGATTGAATACATGAAAGCGGTAAAAGCGGTATTTGACCCCAATGGGATTATGAACCGTGGTAAGGTGTTTGATATTTAGAACTTTTTAAATTTAAAAACCTATTTTAGAATTATCAAGATAAGTTTTATTTATAAATTATGAAAAAACTTCGCAAAACTTTATTTTCTGCTTTGACTTACCTTGTGATGTTTATCATCATCTACACGGCGGTCAATCTGTGGCGGTCGCCTGTCATGCCAGACGGCCCCAAACTTATCTATCAAAACAGCTCAAAACAAGTGGTGGATGTCGTGGCACAAAGCCATGATACCCCTGTACTCATCTACTTTTGGGGGTCATGGTGTGGGGTGTGTCGCACAACCGGCCCCAACGTCCAAACCCTGCACGCCAATGGTCATGACGTGCTAAGTGTGGCGGTATCATCAGGTAATGATGATGAACTGCTTGCGTATATGAACAAACATGGCTATGATTTTTATACCCTAAATGACCAACAAGGAGCGATATTTCATGAATGGGGCGGACAAGTAACGCCATCTTTTGTGATACTAGATGATGGTAAAGTTGCCCAAAGTTTTACAGGCATCGCACCGCTTTGGTTGTTAAGATTGCGGCTGTGGTGGGCAGGATTATAAGGTGTACTTAGCTTTCTTAGCTTTGATGGCATTTTATAAATCTTGATAAAAAATTGAGGATTTAGCCATTTTCATGGCAAATCCCAAAAACTCACCATTACGCCCCATCCATATTGATTAACTTTGCATGGTGTTGCCTTTGTTCTTGCCTGCCCCAAGCACCCAATTTAGTAGCATTGCCATAAAGGTTGCCGTACCGATACCCCCCAAATCAAATGAGCCAATCATCAAACCAAAATTACCCGTTCCCAAAATCACACTGACCGCACCCACCATCAGGTTTTTGTTATCGCTAAAATCCACTTTATTATCAATCCAAATCTTTGCCCCTGCAATGGTAATCAAACCAAATACAACAATGGACGCACCTGTCAAAACAGGCGTGGGAATGGTCTGGATTAATGCTCCAAACTTTGGTGACAACCCCAAACAAATGGCAAATACCCCTGCTACCACAAACACGAGCGTAGAGTATACCCGAGTAATCGCCATGACCCCAATGTTTTCACCATAAGTTGTCATGCCTGTACCGCCCACGCCTGCCGAGAGTGCTGTTGCCACGCCATCGGCGACGAATGCCCTGCCAAGCTCGGGGGTCAAATTCTCGCCTGTCATCGCCCCTACCGCCTTGATGTGCCCCAAATTTTCTGCCACAAGGATAAACGCCACAGGCGCGATGATGAGCATGGCATTCATCTCAAAGATGGGGGCATAAAAATTTGGCACACCAAACCAACTTGCCTGCCCAATCACCCCAAAGTCAATCGGCTTACCAAATCCCATACCATTGGCGACAATGGCATAAATAACATAAGCCAGCACCAGCCCCAAAAGAAGCAATAAACGTTTGACAAACCCCCTAGCAAAGACCGCAATGCCACTCATACAAAGCACAGTGATAAGCGTCATGGCAAGTTCAAAAGGTTTGCCTGCCACAGATGACACCGTAACAGGGGCAAGGTTCAATCCAATAATCATAACCACCGCTCCTGTAACCACAGGGGGCATGAGTTTTTCAATCCAGCGTGTCCCTGTTGCCATGACGATAAAACCAATCAAAGCATAAACCACACCGCAAGCGATGATGCCACCTAATGCCACGCCCAAATTAGGGTTTGTTCCACTGCCTGTGGCGTGGGCAGTTGCTGCTGCCACAACCCCAATAAAAGCAAAGGACGAGCCTAGATAGCTTGGCACTCGCCCACCTGTCATGATAAAAAATAAAATGGTACAAATCCCGCTCATCATAATGGCAAGATTGGCATCAAAGCCCATTAAAATAGGGGCAAGCACCGTCGCCCCAAACATGGCAAGGACATGCTGAATGCCAAGCATGGCGGTCTGAACAGGGGGTAGGTATTCATTTGTTGCAACAGCACTTGTGGCGATGTCGCCTTTGTAGGGGGTAAATTTGGGAAATAATGACATGGCTGACCTTATTGTTTTAAATCATTTTAAATTGTTTTAAATTGTCTTAATTTAAATAACCCCTTTCAATATGACGATTGAAGATGGGGTTTGGGTTTTATGAGACGCAACCAGCTAAGAGCAGGTACACTCTATTCATGCAAAAACACGTGTTTTTTTAAAATATTTAACATGTAAATTGCGTCATAACAGGCAGTTACGTTTTGGTGTTATCATGATTTTGTTATTTTTTTTGGATGAGTAAATCCGTCTCAGACAGACGCCATCGTCCCTTTTTTTTGCTTACCGAACGACCTTTTAGAGCAGCATTCCCCAAAAGTTTGTGCATAGAATGACTAGAATGGGCATGACAAATAGCACACGCCAACCCATCGGCTGCATCTGCCTGCGGTACAACATCAAGGGCAAGCAGACGACACACCATGGCCGTTACTTGTTCTTTGTCCGCCGCCCCATAGCCACAGACCGCCTGTTTGATTTGGCGTGCGGTATATTCTGAGACGGTCAAACCCTGTGCACTCAAAGAGGCAATCGCCGCCCCACGAGCCTGCCCAAGCTTTAAAGCACTGTCAGGATTTGTCGCCATAAACACCTGTTCAATGGCGGAATGTATCGGTTCATCGTAATATTTTTGATAATGCTGGACAATCCTTGTGATGCCATCAAAAATCTGACCAATACGCACAGGCATGTCCATACTGTCAGTACGTATTGTTCCTGCATCCATGAATGTCAAGCCATCACCCACTGAACGCACGATGCCGTAACCTGTCATGCGAGAGCCGGGGTCTATGCCAATGATGAGTGTCATATTAATGTGGTTTGCCCAGATAAATGTTAAAAATTGTTACCTTTGCCATCAAAAAGTTGGCGTTGGTGTAAATATTTGGTATTATTTGATATTAATGAGAGACCTTTGTGCAAACAGTTACAAAAACACAAAAAGTCTATTGACTTGATATAATACAGCCAACTTGATATAATACAACCAAATCAGCAACATAGCAAGAGCACAAAACAAATATGGCATTATGTCTATTTAGTTCATAATTTTAAACCAATAACAGATATCTAAAACGTATCTGCCTTTTATGTCTACAATGCCATAGACGTTACAAAGGGCAAGCATGCTCTACCCTATCACCATGATTTGATTTGGTGATATGGATTGGACGGCGTGGTCGCTTCGTTTGACTTCATCCCCGCCCTATCGTTTGGGGATTTCTTCTACAAGACGGTGAAGCCCCACCGCAAGCCTAAGATAGTGGCAACCGCCCGTACGACA
>ERZ1023458.74-NODE-74-length-33234-cov-21.908948_pt1 | contig 33234 bp, 29 predicted proteins | sample MGYA00380527_ERZ1023458 | MGnify/ENA primary metagenome ERZ1023458 (study PRJEB33173, sample SAMEA4830409) | metagenome | study: EMG produced TPA metagenomics assembly of the PRJEB25223 data set...
ATTAAGATGCTAATTGAAATATTTGGTTTTTTCTGTACTCTAATATTTCATTAGACTACACTCTAATGATAGAAATTATACTGCATTTAAAAAGTGTGTCAATAAGGTATCATTGAAATTCTGACATAAATACGGCATAATAAGACGACTTTTTGACACAGATACAAAAATGAAAGACCCATTAGGCCAAGACAGAACCATTGATATTGACGAACTCAATATACCAAAAGTGCAAACTGTTGGATACATCAGGGTATCCAGTGCAGACCAAAACGCAGACCGACAACTTGACGGCATCACCTTTGACCGTGTATTCATCGATACAGCAAGTGGTAAAACTAAAGACCGCCCACAGCTTCAAGAGCTGTTAAGTTATGTACGCCATGGCGATACAGTCATTGTACATAGTCTTGATAGACTGGCAAGAAGCCTTGATGACCTAATTTCAATCATTAACCAACTAAACCAAAAAGGCGTTATCTTTAAGTCAATTAAAGATAATCTAACTTTTGACGGCATAAAAAACAACCCTATGGATAAATTTTTCCTACACATTCTTGGAGCAGTAGCAGAGCTGGAGCGTGCTTTAATCCGTGAAAGGCAAAGGGAAGGCATTGCCAAGGCTAAACAAAGAGGGGTTTATACAGGGCGTAAACCATCTTTGACCGCTGATAAAATTGCCATCATTGAAGAGCGACTGGCAGAAAAAGAAAAAGACTTACAAAGCTACAAATCCATCTCATACCAAAGTATCGCTGATGAGATTGGTGTTAGTCTAGCAACGCTCAATCGATATTTAAAACGAAGAAAAAACGCCAATTAACTTGCCCCCTAAAAAGTGCAAAGCCCCATACCTTACGGCATAGGGCTTGTATTTAATTTAGTTTTTTATCAGTATCATTCTCTAGGTCTTGACCTTGAGAAGGCTGAATCTGAATAGTCTGTTGCTGGACTATTGGCGGTGCTGGCGGTAAATTAAACTTACCACTGGCAATATCAGGTAACTTACTTTGTAGCGATTGCAGTTTTTGCAAACCTTCATTGATTGCATTGGAGTATTTGTAATCAACATTTCTCACCCAACTTTCAACATTGATATAATCTTTGTTGGAAAGGGTGTTTTTGGCTTGCTCAATCAAAGACTCTCTAGTGTCTTGATAAACTCTTTGTGCTGACGGCTGAAGTTGGCTCTCTGTTCTGCCTTCTTGTCCAGTTCGTCTTGAAGCTCTGGCGGTGTTTCTTTCGTCCAGTTGGTTGCTCTCTCTGCCACCTGTTGGCGGTAACTCTCGTCCTTGCTCATTCGCTCTAAATTTGTCATTGATTGATTGAACCAGTCTTCTGTTGTTAGATAGCTCTTGTTCAAGTTGTTTAGCTCGTTCGTCTGAACCTGCTGATTGTTTAAAGCATTCATAGTCAATTCTACCTTCTGCGTAATGTTGTATTAAGCTCGCTTCTAGGCGTTGCTTAATCTGTTGTTCGTTGCCTTGTGATTGTAACACATTTAAGTGTTCCCAACCCCTTAATTGTTGTATATTTTCGTATCCTTGCGTGGTATCGTTAATCACAAGGCTTACTTTATCGCCAAATTTATCATGAATAAATTTTAGGGCTTCAGGGGTATTACCTTGGATTCTTGCCATGGTGTCAATGGGTGCACCACGTCCATCATTAACATCATAATACCTTCTAAAGGTATTTTCAAGGGCTATTTCAGGCTTGGGATGAGCAACCCTAATTTCTACTTCATAGCCTAAATCTAGGGCTTTTTGTAGCTTATCAAGCGTTGCTGGATTCTGATGAGCGTTAGCCAACTGACCTTCAAATACCAGCTTAGCATCATCAGGAAAGTTACCATTGTTCAAAATGGAAGAAGTTTTACCAGCCCCCGGGCTTCCTGTTAAAAAAACCACTTTGTTCCGCTCACCGTCTTTGGGCGACTCTAGCACCTGATTAAAATGTTCGGCTGCCAAAGCAGCGGCGGTGTTGTGAACAGCATTATTGTATTGGTTTCTAGCTTGGGGTGATTCGCTGTACACTTCAAAAACTTCTTTCATCATATCAGAAGCAATGTAACGACCTTCAAAGGTTCTAGGGTCTGCGGCATACCTATCAATCAAGGATTGTGGATTAGCTAGTGCCTTTCCCATAACTTGTTCTTGAACAGCATTCATTTCAGGGTCTTGAAAATTCTTTTTGGTAATATTTAGCGTGCCTTCTTTTTGTAGTTGGTAGGCTATGAGCTGTGAGCGTATTTGACTCTTGAGTTCATCTACGCCTTTATTTGTCGCCAAATCATTCCAATCACTGCCATGTTCAGGTGATTCAAATTGTGGGGCAATAACAAGACCATCTACTTGCTTAGCGGCTTCTTCGGCTTTAACTATGCCTGTATTTTTCTCATTTTTTATATCATTGTCAGCCATGATATAAATTTGACTGTTTGGCAAGTTTTCACGCACGGTATTGGCAACTTTTGATAGATTGCCAGCATCAAAAGCAACAACAACTGGCCTGCCTAGTGCTTCGTGCAGGGTGGCAGCAGTTGCATAGCCTTCAGCAATTAAAATGGGTTCATTCTGCTTGGGTTCACCCAATACCAAGTACGACCCACTTTTTTCACCGCCTTTTACAAATCCCTTAAAGCCTTCATTGATTGTTTGCATGGTGCGTATTTCACCATTTTGGTAAGCTGGCACAATCAAATCGCCACGAGTCAAAACTGTATATTCCTGCCCAGTTTCAGCGAAATGGTTACGCATGGCTTTGGCTTCACGCCAATCATTAGCAATCTTAAAACTGCTGTCTTGGGGTAATTGTGAAGCATTAGGCACAATATATAAGCCGTGGGCTTGTACTTCTTTCTTCTTCAAATAGGGGTGAGATTGAGCGACTGGAGCAACAGATAGCAGCTGTTTCACATCATTGGCGACCTTATCATATCTTGCCTTCTGCTCCTGCTCTGCTTTGAGTCTAGCAGCGGTAATTTCAGCGGTGTTAGGTGTCTTATAATCTTGGGCGACATTAGCAACCCACTTAGTCTGCGAACCAGTCCTAAAGTTTTGAACTGTACCCCTTGGCACACCGTCCAAATGAACGATATAAGAACCGCTTTTAGCACCGCTTTTATCCCCTTCAACAGGTATTCTGTGGAATCTGCCGTCCATAATAGGGTGTCCACTAGGCACAACACAGCCTGCTGCTTGCAATACTTTGGTAAATTGTGTTTCAGGCGATTCTACTACTGGCGGACTTGTCCAGCGTGAAAAATCACTCACATTTTTATCGGCTGGCACATACCAGCTTTCAGCTTCTTTATCCCATCTTGCCCCTAGTTTTTTGGCTTCATCTTTTTCAGCATAGGGGACATAAAGATAGGTCTTTTCAGTATTCTTATTCATTTCTTTACCTTCTATTGGTGTAGGTTCAGCATGGACTTGGGTCTGCTCCTGCTCTTGAGTGTCCAATGTTGGAAGTGTTGGCTCATTATTGGCTTCAAGTTCGCTTTCTAGTTCCTGCTTCTTTTCATAGTCTTTGCCTAAATCCAAGACGTATTCAGCAATGGCATCAGCATCTTTCACGGCTTGAAAAAATTCTTTTGGGTCATTTTTGATGATTTTTGCCCAGCTTTGCAAGTAGGTATAATGCCTTGTTGGGTCATGCCCTAGCTGTAAATCCTGCCCAATGAGTAGGCTTGATATTTCAGCTCTTAGCTCTTCTTTGGCATAACCATAACTGCCAAATTCGCCTGATAAATCCCGATTTAGACGGCTTTCATGCCCTGTGGCGTGTGCCAGCTCATGAAGTGCCGTGGCGTAATAGTCGCTTTCAGACTTAAATAGTTCTTTTGGCGGCAAGACTATGGTGTCATTGGACGGCATGTAGTAGGCGGAAAAATACCCTTTTTCCAATGGGCTATGCTCAATATTAACCCCTGATTTACTTAATATATGCTCCGCTCTATCATGGCGTTCAAACTCACTTAACAACTCAAATTTTTGTTGCTCTCTAGGCGGTAAGCCATCTATTTGTTCGACATTAAATACGGAATATGTCCGAAAAATAGGACGTTCTAATTGAACAGTCTCACCATCTTCTTCTTTGGTAAATTGCCAAAATTGAATGCGAGTACCTTGTTCGCCCTTGCGAACCTGACCGCCAGCGGCGATAGCTCCTTTGTATGTATACCAGCGGTTATCGTTGTACCCCTTATCCAAAGACTCCGCCCATAAATTCAAGGCATTTATGTCACGATAGGGTTTGCCATCGGTATTTACAGGCATAGACGTGGATAATTTAGGGTCTCCAGCTTGGTAACTGCGTTGCCAAGGGGCTTCATTTTTCTCTACTTGTGCCAAAATCTTGTCAGCAATTTTTTGTAATTCAGCATCCTTTTTGTTTGCTGGATTGAGCTGTGAACCCTTTTCAATCACTTCGGTGTTCGTAATTTCAGGGACTTGCTGGCGTTCATATGCTTCAATTTGGGCATTTATATTACCCATAACTAATCCATGCACATAGTTGGCTCTGTCTTCAAATGAAGTGGCTTGTTTGGGGTAAGAACTGCCATCAGAGAAGTATTTTTGAGCGAAGCGGATATGACCTAGATTCACTCTTTCAGTTTCAATATCTTTGGAAATGCTTTGTAGAATTTCCAAGTCGCTTCTTTGGTCTTTTGGATTTAAAGAGCGTTCAATTTCAACCAATTTGGCGTTGTAATCAGCAGAAGGGTTGTGGCTTAGTGAGTAGCCCAACTCATAAAAATTATCACTTTCTGTGTCAAAATTTAGAACAGGCGGCTCACCCAATCTTAGCTTGGCTTGTGCTAATTCATTTGAACCAAGAATATTGTGTTTATCCTGCCCATCAGTTATGACTTTAATCACCACATTTTTCTTGTCATGTTCACTATCAAGCAGGGTTTTTAACTCTTCATATTGAACAAACAAGCCCATTTCACGCTCATTAGTCAAGTCTTTGCTTGGTGAGCGACCAAATTCATCATAGAAGCCATTAAGGGCTTCTATTCTCTCTTGTACTACGTTGCTTGTGATATGGGAATAATCAGGCTCTTCAGGCTCTACAACTTCCTGCCCTTGGCTTTCAATCTCTGCTGTAGGTGTAGGTTCGGCAGGGGCTTGGGTCTGCTCCTGCCCTTGGTTATCCAATGTTGGCTCATTGAGTGTGGGGTTTATTGGTTCTTGAGTGGCTTGGAATGTGCCTTCTATGGGGCTATAACCCTTGTCAATCATAGCCTTGCTAAACTCTTCCAAGTCCACTTGAACCAACGGGGATAAACTGCCATCACTGATATATACGTTTGTGGTGTGTGTACTAACACCCTTGAATACAGCATTGCTAAAAATGCGACTGCCCAGTTTGAGTTTTCCTACGGAATCACCTGTTTGAACACCCCATTTGTCTTCAATCTGCCTTGTTGCAGCAATGGCAATACCCAAGTTGAGCTCCACATTCACCGTTGTGCTGATTGAATTTATCTCAAAACGCTTCATAACCGCTTCTTTGAGTTCATCACGTTTGTTTTGGTATAGATATTCTTGTCCTTTTTCATTGATAACTTCATCAATGAACTCTCTAAGGACTTTGGGGTTTTGTAGAATTTCCCTATCCAGCTTACTTAAATCATTAAATGATTTTTGTTTGCTTTTTTCTGCTTCTTCCGCCATCTCTTCACTGCGTTCAAAAGACTTATCTACTTGCAGGGCGTTGAATACATTTTGATATAGACCGCTTACTTTGGGCAATTCATCGCCAATGGGGTAGGGGTATTTATCTTTGGCTTTACCCCATGATTCTATAGGGCGTATATTGGCAAGGAAATCATTTTTAAGTCCCTGCTCTTTGAGCTGGTGAACAATAAAACCTTCATAGGCTCTAGCAGTTATCTCTACAGTCGTTCCAAAATAGGGCTTGCCACGAGAACCATCGGCTCTAATTGAGCGTTGGTATAGCTCCATAGATTCAATGCCTTTTATTAAGTCAAGTAATGGCTGGTGTAGCTCATCATGCCTTGTGCCGTGTTGTATGGTAGAAGTCGCCAAATGAGATTTGCCTGACATGTATTTATCGAGAGCGTGCCACCATTCGTGAGCAAGACTGCCAGCACCCCTTGTTTTAGTCAAGTTAATAACTTCTAAACTAGGCTCATAATGAGCAGAAGCCCAACCACTGCCCCTAGCACCCCATGCCATAGCAAGTGTACCATTTAAACCTATGGCTTTTGGGGGGATATGCAACACTTTTGCCATATCCATAAAACCGTCATAGGTTTCATTGAGCATTTGCTGGCGTTCATCGTCCTTTACCCATTCGCCAAACTGTCCGCCACGCACCCCAAAAGTCTCCACAAACTCTTCAGGGGTTATATCTCTGCCTTGGCGATAATCTGTACCAACCCTAGGGGAATTTAGGCTTAATCTCATATCTGCTTTTTTGATATTATTAAGCTCTTTTTGCTTTTCCCACAGCTCCACCAAGCTATCATGGTTGTTCTTTCGGTATTCAAGGGCTTCATCTACGCTTTTAAAGTATTTTAAAGGCGTTCTTTGTTTATCACCATCTTTTGAGATAAAGACTTCATTTGTGCTTCTTCTTGTGTAAACCGAGAATACATAGCTATCACTTCTCTTTGCTGGTTGAACTTCTTTGCCCAACTCTTCCCTAGCAGCGGCATAGATTTTTTCATAGCTACTTTCGGTAAAATTCATTCTGCGTTTATTTATTTCAATAGTGGCGGTATAAGTTTCTATATCCTTATGCTTGTTTGCAGAAAAATAACCGATTGCACCCCATTTATCACGGCTAATTTCCTGTAGAAACATCATTTTTCTACCAGTATCTTTTAGAAAGGGGTTTTGAACCAGTTTATCAATATACTCATCTGCGGTAATCCCCATTTCATCATTCAAGAGTGATTTAACAATGTTTTGGGTGTCTTCCACATGCTTAAACCATTTAGATAAACGGTATGGTTTTCTTGGTTTAGCTGGTATCGTATCACGCAAAACATGGGCAATAGCCGCTATTTTGACATCTTCAATGCTATCAATATCTTTAACGCTCCATATCTTAGAAAATGGTAATTTCTTAACTTCATCATCGCCAAAATCAGTATTTAAAAAAGCATATTTCTCTTTTTTAGCTCCTGCGATATATTCGCCAAAATCATCTAATTTATTCTTTGACATTTTATTCCCCCTGATTTTCAATTACATTAAAATTATCTAAATCATCTTCATCAGCTGGCATAGCTCCTATGCTCTCTGCATACTCACGGCTTGATTCTGAATAATAAATAACGGTATCATCATCCAGTTCATCTACATCATCAAGGTTTATTACTGACATTTCCTGATTAGCCACAACAAGCTCTTGGGTAGCTTGCACCATGGCTTCAAGAATTTCATTAGCTAATTCATTTTTATTCATACTTTGGCACTCCATCTACTTCATTGTATTTTTGTTCGCACTTGGGAAAACCTGAACATCCAAAGAATTTATAGGACTTACCCTTGTTTTTGCCTGATTTTAATACACCACTTCGTAAAATAAGGGGCTTGCCACATGATTTACAATTAAATTCACTCAAAATCACTTCTTTTTTGGGTTCTTTAGGAGCAGGTTTACCGCCTTTATCAGGCATATTGTTGTTACAAGGATTGTCTTTGTCTGAGTGTCCAGTACAACCCCAAAAATAGCCGTGAGAGCTTTTTAAACGCACCATAGGGCGTGTGCAAACAGGGCAGGGGTATGTTTGTGCTACTTGGAGCTGAACACTCTTTAAACGCTCAATTTCAGGCTCTACAACCTGCTTCATCATATTGATGATAAAGACTTCTACATCATCAAGGCTTTCAATTTGTTTTTGTTGCTCATACCAAATGGCGGACATATCAGGATATTTAATAATATCGTCTAGGGTGTCATAAAATTTCTGCCCTAAGTCCGTGCTAACAACATTTTTTCCCTTCTCTGCGATAAAGCCACGGTCTAAAAGATTGCCAATAATTGCAGAGCGAGTCGCTGACGTACCAATACCGCCAGACTCCCCTTTTTTGTCTTTATCTTTTTCTTTGAGCTTCGCCGCTAGCGACTTATTTTTAACGTACTTCGCCGCTCTTGTTAAGTCGTTAAGTAGGGATTTCATGGTATACAAGGGCAGGGGCTTGGTTTCTTTCTTTTGGATTTGGCAGTCTGTACAACTGCCCTTCATGCCATCAGTCAGACTACGCAAGTCTGCCGATACACTGCCAGCATTTTCACCGTCTTCATTATCTTCATCATCGCTACTGCTATTACTGCCCCATACCTTCTTATAGCCTAAATCCGTATCCACACGAGCGGTTACATAAAACGTAAAACCATCTATATCTACTTCAAGTTTGGTTTCATCATACAAATTAGGCGGATAGAACTGGATAGCATACAGCTTGGCGATTAACTCATATATATTCTTCTCATCACCGCTAAATCTCTGCCAGTCTATTTGTTCATCTGTTGGTACAATGGCATGGTGAGCAGATACTTTTGAGCTGTCAAAAACACGTCCTTTGATACTGGCATCTGCATTGGCGGCAAGACTTGCCACTACTGGACAATTTGCCATGACAGATAAAGTGCCTGCCGCATCTTCAAATTGCTCATCGCTCAAATATTGGCAATCCGAACGGTTATAAGTGATTGCACGGTGTTTTTCACGCAAATCTTGGGTGATTTTTAGTGTTTTATCAGGTCTAAAACCGTACAAGGTGGAAGCATCTTGTTGTAATTTATTGATATTGTAGGGCAATGGCGGCGGTGTTGATTTTTTAGCCGTTACCGCTTTCAAGATAGTTACTGTCTTGCCTTGGCAAGCCTTAACAATGCTCAATGCTTGGCTTTCATCATCAAGTCTTCTGGCGTCATCTACGCTATCATTGGCAGTAGGTCTGTATCTGGCCTTAAAAGACATGCCATTTACCACCAAATCCGCTTCTATGGTGTAGTAGTAGCTCTTGGTATGGCTGGCATTCTCACGGTCTCTGCGTACCACCATACCCAATATGGGCGACTGCACACGCCCAACAGTGAGCGTGGTGTAACCACCAGCCGCCAAAGTATAGGCACGGCTCAAATTTACCCCAAAAAGCTGGTCTGCAATCGCCCTAGCTTCTGCCTTAAAGCCCAAATGCTCATATTCCTTATTGGATTTTATATTCTGCAAGGCTTTTGTAACAATCTTCTTGTTGTTCACAGAAAACCAAATACGCATTACAGGCTTGGTGTAGTTGTAATAACGTAACAGTTCATCAATAAGCAACTGCCCCTCTTCATCCGTATCACCAGCATTCACAACGGTGTCTGCTTTTTTAAGCAAATCACGAATAATGCGAGTCTGCTTATCAGATGAGCCGCCTTTTAGCTTTCTTTGAGCTGGCAAAACACAATAGGGCAACTGCTCAAACGACCAGCGAGCAAACTTCTTATGGTCATAGTCTTCAGGTTCTTTAAGGGCTAACATGTGTCCATAGCACCAAGTAATAACATCATCACCCTTTTCTTTATATCCACCTTTATCCGCCCATTGACCGCCAATAGCATCTGCTATGGCGTTGGCGATTTCAGGCTTTTCAGCAATAAATAATCTCATTACTCACCCCCTTAACGGTTTCTGTCTTGATTGCTTGGCTGTGTTTTTTGTATTTCAACACTAGACTCAATCTTATTGCTAGGCATTTCAGGTGCTTTAAACTCTTTTTGTGAAGCAATCGCTTTATCTACATCATTAAGTTTGGCAACCATCAATTCAGGGTTATCTTTTAGCTTTTCAGCAATCATTTTTTTGTAGCCAGCAACAGCTACAGCATCTTTGCCAGTCAGCTGTTCACGTTGGTGTTGGCGTTGGTCTGTCTTATCCACCTTTCTTACAAAGGCTGCTTCAACCTTTTGCCGTGCCGATTCTCTGCTTTCTTTTTTGCCAGCTGGAACGGCTAGATTATCGCCAAAACGCTCCACATCAGCTTTTAGTGTTACATCGTCATCACCCAAATCACGACCATTATTAAACTCTTCGGAGCGGATATAAGACTCTTTTTCCAGCTCTTTTGCTTCAATATGCTCTCTTACCCAGTCTGCTTGATGAAAACTATCTAGTGTGCCGTCATATCTTTCTCTACTGCCTTCAAATTCGGCAATTTTCCAGCCAATGCCTTGCTTTTCAATATCACTCTGCAACTCATCTAGTATGGCTTCACGCTGTTCCAATGGCAGATTGTTAAAATGGCGGTCATCCCATTCTTTTTGTATGGCTTTTTGCTCCGCTATTTTAGCTTGCATTAAAGCAGATTCTTGTTCTAGTGCCGCCTGTTCTTCAGGGCTACGCTCAAAAACTACTTCTTTATAAGGCTCAATATCACCACGCTCTAGCATAGATTCAATTTCATCAATACGATAACGAGCAACACCCAATTCCAAAGCATTTTCTTTTGAATATGGGGTGTTAATTACTGCCCTGCCGTCTTCTTGGTAACTGCCAATACCCAGCGTGCCAGCTTCTCTAACTTCAACCCATGAGCTTCTAGTGCCTTGGTCAAATTCTTGGGTAACAATTACCGCTTGATATGCCTTGGCTTGGGTCTGTTCCTGCTCTTGGGTGTCTAACACTGGTGGTGTTTGTTCATTGCCAGTATCAAGCTCCGTGTTAAGCTCTCTTTCCACTTCCTGCCCTTGGCTTTCAATCTCTGCCGTGGGTATAGGTTTGGCAAGGGCTTGTTCTTTATCAGGTTCAGGGGTATTTATTACCATATCCTTTTCACTTGCCACATCTTGCTCAATTTCATTTTTGGTGCGTTCAGCTTGTTTTACTTTAAAAGCTGCCAAGTCTTCTTCTTTTGGCTTATAGCCTTTGGTTTCAATTCCACGCAATTGAGCTTCTAACCACATTTGGTGTTTAAATTCTTCTGTGCCTTTTAGCTTAATAGACTTCCAGCCTTTCGCTTGTGCCATGTCTAACATGGCATTAACTGTTTTTTCATCACTATTGGCAGTATTTAAAGACGTGTTGCGGTCTTCAAAAGCGATACTACTAGGGTTAGTCTTATCATAATAATTAACTTTTTCGGTTTTTAAAAACTTATTAACCTTAATTGCTTCGTAATTATGCTTTACGCTTGGCGGTAATTTGGCAAAGTATTCTTGTTCATCTGTAATTTCTTCATCATCTACTTTATGATTGACAGATTGATATTCTTTTCGCTCTTTATTGTCGCTATTACTCAAATCAGCATTAGTATTTAATTGTCTTGGAGTTTCTTTACCAAGCACAATACCTTCATCATCTTTTTCAATAGAGTTAATTTCTTTTAACTCTTCGTAATATTGACCTTCCCACCGACGAACATTATTCTGTAAGCCGTGGTCGATTAGATTAACTTTATCACCTTTTTTAAAGCCGTTATTTTCCATTACTTCTTCAAGTTTCACACCCCAAAGTTTAAAAACTTGTCCGTTATCTTGTTTTATATCCACAAAATAACTCATATTATTTTCAGGGTTATCTTGATAATTAGCCAAACCATAATCTAATATTTCACCATTAACGGCACGGGTTGTGGGTTTTTTGGGTTGAGTCGCCATAATTAAATCCTTATTTAAATTACTATGGATAGAAATAAGATGAGAAACCAAAAGGGAATTACTATAATTGTTGCCAGTATTGCCATCATTAAGCCAACCACACAGATTGAGTGGATAATTTTGTCAATAAAGGCAAAGAAATTATATTTATTTGCCTTTATCATCACGCTGCTTTAAAAAAGTCTGCATCAAAGCCAAGTACGGCATTCATGTCATCAAAAAAAGCATTCCATCTAGGGTCTTCTAGCATTTCTTTACCGCTTGGTAGTTGAGACACATCTGTAATCTCTTCTTGAATAACACCACGCATGACTTCAAGCATTGCATCTACATTGAGTTTTTTAGGCATACATCTATCTGCAATTTTTTGATTAGCCCTTTCCATGAAAATAGGGTCTTTAAAATAGCGGATTTTGTCAGCCAATATGGGCTTTTCAGCGTTATAAAGTATAATTTCCTTGGACTGGTCTAACTCTTTTAGCTCTTGGGGGAGCATTAATGCACGACTCTGGTCGGACATACTCACCGAGCCACCGCCACCGCCTTTGCCACCCTTGTTTCGGCTCACCGACTTGCCTTTTACCGTTTCTGTGCCTAACAGCTCACTGTAGCTTTTGGCATCATCAATGGTTCTAGGGGCAAAGACAATTTGGCAAGCCATGTTAGATAGCATAGTCTGTGTGCCTTCTTTAGTGTAATACTGCTCACATTGAGATTTATTTTGGAAAATAAGCATCAATCTCATGTTATAACCTGCAATATAAGCCACGGCTTTATTGATAATATCCACCTTGCCCAAGGCGGTGAACTCATCCAAAAGCACCAAGCATTGATATTTCAAGCTTGGGTCTTGTTCAGGCAAGACACGAGTATTTAGATTAATCAGCTGGCTAAAAAACAGGTTTAATAGCTTGTCAAAGCGTGCCAATTCGTTCGGCTGAATACCCACAAAAATTGACATTTTTTTCTTGCGTACTTCATCCAAGCGGAAATCCGAAGCACTAGTAGCCGCCGCCACCATGGGGTCTGTGAAAATGTTTAGGGGTGAAATCATACTGGCTAAGATACCAGCCCTTGTATTTTCAGAAGCGTTACCAGCAAACGACATCAAGGCTTCCACACACTCCACCGACAAGGGGCGTTTTTCTTTACGCTCTTCTAAGCCCTTTCTATCTTCGGTAAACGGCTGTTCCACACCGTCCTTGTAGAACACAGAAATTAACATGGGTTCAATCTCTTCTACGCCATTTTCAGGGTCTGCTTTTCGCCCTGCACGAGCAATGATTGTATCTTCAATCCACTCATTTAATGGCTTATTTGGCGTTGCCAGCTTAATCAGCTCCGCCATGGTACAAGGGCGATTAGTTGTCTCTAACATGTACAACACCAAGCCTGAAAATAAGCGTTGAGCGGCATTCTGCCAAAAAGCATCTTGTCCGTCCGCTGGATACATGATATTTGCAATGTTTTGAATATCACCCATACGCTTCTTTTCGGAGCGGTCTATATAATCCAAAGGGTTGTAGCGGTGTGAACACTCATCTTCTGCTTTTGGGGCAAACAAATAGCACTCTTGATACTTACTTCTAAAACCTGCGGTAATATCCCAGTTTTCGTTTTTAACATCCAAAACAACCACGCTATCACGGTAGTGAAGCAGGTTAGGGATAACAATACCCACCCCTTTACCGCTACGAGTTGGAGCGGCGACAAAGGTAAATTCATTACCAAAAAATTCTAGTAGTTTACCCTTGTACTTACCCACCAAAATAGACGGATTAGAAGGCTTTTTAGCAAACTTCTCTTTTTGCTGTTTGGGCGTGAGAATGAACCCTGTTTTTCTCACATCCATCATATCTGCAAACTTTGCCGAGCCGTGCAATTCTCTTTTTGGCTTCCCAAAAATTGCCACCATCACCAGTGCCATAAGGGCAATCCAAGCGACCACGCTAGCACCGATTGAGCCTTGTATAGCCGTTTTTACCTTAGGAAACTCACCGTAAGCATCGTTATACACACTGATAGTGTTGTAGCTGTACAAAGACATTGGCACATTTTGCCATGTAACAAAAATAAAATTAGCCAAAAATACAGCGGCTATGGCGGCAACAATGGCGATAATACCTATCACCAGTATGTACTCACCTACACTTTTTTCTTTATCTGCCATCATAAACCCCCATCATTATGTTAATTAAACAAAGCTCTATCACCCTGCAATAATTTGAATTTACGCACAGGGTCATAGGACAATTCTTTGACTCTTGTTTTTTCTAGGTAAATCATGACATCAATAGTGGTAAATACCTGCCGAGTAATCTCACTGGTAGGCATCTGTTTACCTGATTCGGACTGCATGACAAGCGTTGCAATACGAGAATAGGCACTATAGCAGTCATTGGCGTGAACCGTGGTAATTGAGCCACCATGCCCAGTATTTAAAGCCACAAGGTAGTCAAAGGCTTCATCACCACGCAACTCTGTTAGAAAGATACGGTCAGGCTTCATACGCATGGTACTTTGGATGAGTGCCTTGGGTGTAACATCCTTATAAAACATATGTACTCTATTAGGGTGCTTAGGCAAATCCAATTCATGAGTATCTTCAATCGTGATAATACGAGTATCCAAAGGCACTAAATCACAAATGGCTTTGGTGAAAGTGGTCTTGCCTGAACCAGTCGCCCCAATCAGACAAATATTTTGCTTGTGCTCCACAGCAAGACGGATAAAACTATCAATATCACGCCTTGCTTTCGCTTCTAACATCTTCAATTCAAAGAGTTTTAGCTTGACTTCATCAGGTATCCCCAACCAGTCTCTTAAACGCTCAATTTCCCCCTGCTCTGCTTCGTATTCAGCACGTTGAGTATCAGGGATGACAACGTTTTTGGTTTGGAATAAGGACACATCTTTCCAGCTTTCCAATCTGCCAGTATCTAGGTAGTCTTCAAACGCAAAACGCTCTTGGCTTGGCTGTCTAACCACGATAGACACCGTGCCAAGCTCACACGCACTAGGGATGACAATTTGCCCACGCTGCCCATCAGGCAGTGTGCCCGAACAAATGGGCTTTTGCTGGTTAATCTCTAGCTTGTTATACACGGCAAAGGCATTGGCAATTTGCTTACATATCGCAAAATCAAGTTTTGGGGCATCATGCTTTTGCCAGCCTTTGCTTGATTCTGCCCAAATCTCATATGGTCTATTAACCACAATTTCAGTGTTAGCTTCATCGTTTAGGAAGTCTTGCAACCCACTGGTTGCAAGAAGTCCACGCAATGTACTAGACTCATCATAAACATCATGTACATCATCATCGTAATCATCATAATTAAACGACATATACCCCCCCATTATTTTTTCTTAAGACCATAAACAGAAGAGAAATCTACATCACGCGCAACCATGATATTGATGACTGTACCTTGATTCACCGTTGCTGTGGGTGATATGTTAATGCTGTTTTCAAGGGCTTTTTCTGCAATGCTCTCGGCAGTGCTTGACGTGTTTTCAATCATGGTTTGCCCTGATTTGGGTTTATCCTTTTCTAAGTGTGTTGTGCCAGCAGAGATGGCATCTTGGATAAGGCTTAGCATAATCGCACCGCCAAAGCGTTTGCCAAAGTGATTTTTAACCTTGGCACTTACACCCATCTCACCGAGCTGTCCTGTTGCTGGACTGTCAAGATTGACTGATACACCCCTTGGAGTCTCTACTCTTGTCCATAGGATTGACACACGAGCTTGACCTTGGTTTAGCTGTATATTTTGCTCACCAAAGAAGTTAGAACCACGCTCAATGAGTAGGGTTTTGCCATTGGTGCTGTACACATCTCTAGATATTTGACATACGGTAAAGCCTTGGTAAGTGCTGTCAATTTTGGTTTTTAAGACACAAGGAATGATTGCACCCTTTAATAGCATTAAACTGGTATCATCACGTCTAGCCGCTTTACTGTTAGCCAAAACAGTAGGATTCAAATTGCCACCCACACGAGCTTGTTCACCTTGCTCTTGATTGCCCTGCCCTTGGCTTGTAACTTGATTGTTGTTACCACTATTACCGCTCAAAGAGACGGCACGAACAGCATTCACATCCACCAAAACAGGGGAGTTACTACCCTTAACTGGCGGCGGTACATGCTCAATAATCGTAGGTTCAGGGGCAACACCAACACCCAAGCCCATAGGCTCAATCGGTGCTGGAGCTGGCATTGGTGCTGGCGGAGTATAATCACGACCTGACACCATCGTATCGCTCTCATAGCGTGGTGTTGGCGTAGGGGCAATATAAGCAGGTTCAGGCGGTAAGGGTTGCACTGTTGGTGTGGCTGTTGGTGTGGTATCCATCGCCCCTGCTTCTAAATCATCTTCAAACTCACCTTCTGCCCCTGCTGGCAGTGGCGGCGGTTCGTTGGCAACTGCTGCCATATCACTAGACAAGTCCACCGAGCCATTCGCCACCTGCTTTTGCTTTTGGGCGGCTTCTTCGGCTTCTTTGACCCTTGCTTCTTCTTGTTTGTCGCTGTATTTAGATACAGTAAGACCAACACCAACAAACATGATTAACAAACCAACCAAAGAAGCTATGGCGAGCTGTAGCTTCTTTTTGGTACTGGTATCTCTGCCTGATTGATTGGCGGTAGGCATCTCATCTGCCGTGCCGTCATCTGCCACATCGCTATCGGCAATCTGCTTGGTGATTTTTTCATCAAGCTGACCCTTGTTATCGCTGTCATCACCACCATCACTGATAGCATTGGTGCTGTCATCAAGCAAATCATCAGTTACCAAAAAATCATTTTGTAACTGTTCTTTCTTCTTCTTTTTGAATAAGCCCATTTTTAACCCCTTATTGTTCTGTTCTGATTAAGCGACTATCGCTTGTGCCGTCTGTGTTGAACGTTGGGATTTTGACATCTAAGTTAGCAACATCACCCACCGCACGCCCAAAGCGTAGGCGGTATAATTGGCTTACTTCTTGGATAACCAGTGTATCCCCTTCAATATGACTGTTTACCAACATTTCCGAATTGTCAGGCATGACCCTGTACACGCTTGGCAAGTCGCCAGCATGGGCAAACTTAAGATAAGTAAAACGACCGTCAGACCACACCGCTGTAGGTTTTAGCATGGATTCGCCACGGTATTTGTACTGTGTGTTGTATTTGGCTTCAATGAACAAACCAAGCCCCAAGTTGTCAATACCAACTTGTTTTAAGGCATCAGCAGTTAAATTGTTTTCTACTTCTTTCTTTTGGGTGCTAGGCTCTTCAGGGTATCTAAAACGAGCAATGTAAGTAGGTTCGCCACGTCCTGTAGATAACTGGAAGGCATAGGTGCGTTTGTTGGTTACAAGCACAATGTTGGTATCAGGTTGATAATTGATTGGCTTAAAAACAATGTTATTACTTCTTACCGCCAGCGACCAGCTTTCGGCATCGCCCATGCCTAGCACACTTTCATCATCAAGATATTCACCCTGCTCCAACTGGATGAGACTGGCATAGCCTACTTGTGTACTAATCAAATATACATCATCAGGGTTGTAGTTAAACAACTGTACACGGTTATCCGCTTCGGAAACCATAGGTAATTGCCCTGCTTGGGCGGATATAGCCAGCAACGCCACGCAAAGGCTCAAACACAATCTTTTAAACTTCATCATGGCTTACTCCGAAATATCATCTACACGGTATGTTTTGACGGTAAAGCCCAGTGGGTTCACCAGTCTGACATCATCCACACTTGGCACATTGACATACTCATAACCCATTGTAGCGATATGTTGGGTTATAATCGGTGCAGGGTTCATGACATCATCACGAGCATTGTAAGTACCGCCATTCATAGGCTCTAAAGACTTACTAAAACGTACCTGAACAAGGTTACTCTTTGAGATAAAAGTAACGTTGTTGATTTTGATATTGATACGTTTTTGGTCTTTGTACAGCTTATGGGGTGCATCCGCACGAGCAAATTTATTGGTAATTTGCTGTTGCATATTGCCATCTGAAAATAGCATGGCTCTATTGACTTGAGTTTGAATTGTGTACCAGTCATAGCCTTCTACCAACGATACATACATCGCAGAAAAATACTTGGCGACTTCTTCGCCATAATCGGACTTGGCATTTTCTAGCATGGTAACAATATCCGTCTGCCCTGTGCTGTTATCTACACGGATAACATAGGGGCGGACTTCTTTAAAGGGCGTTAGCATCATCACCGCCGCCGCACACATTAACGCCACCAAGCACGCACCAAATGCCACACGCCACGCCAAAGTTCGGCTGGCTTCAATATCACCAATTCTTGACCGCTCAAACTCACGACTGGCTTTAACAAAATCAAAACTGGCTTGTTTTGGCGTTACTTTTTTGACTTTCTCTTTTTTTGGTTGAGAGTCATCTTTTTTCTTAAAAAGTGCCATGTTGGGTATTACTCCTGAATGGTGTTAGATTGGGTGTTCATGCTTTCAAACAGCTGTTTGGCGGATTCTGTCATGCCCTTTTCAGGCACACTTGCCAATACCGACTCATTGACCGTTGTACCAATGGCAGTATTTGTTTTTGGTTATTTTTGGTTGTCATCACTTGGTAAGTCATAGTGATAAATCTTGGCAGAAGGCGGAATAAAGCCAGCCTGATTGATAGTTTGCCACCGACCTTTGGGATAGGTAAGTTTGTGAGCAGATTGGCAACCTGTCATTATCACGGTTAAAACCGCCAATAAAGCAAAAATTTTCATGTTACACCTTGCGTTTAATTGATTAAAATGTTACAGTTAAGCTATTTAATTTCAAAAAATAAATAGGACTAAAAAATGACTGACAAAAGTAAAGTTATCGTAGTAAAAACCACAGATGACCTTGCTATAGAAGGTTTGATAAATGTTGTTTTTTGGTTGTTTGCAATATCAATGCTTTTAGGTTTATTCTTTAAGTTCCTTGATTGGCTGAAAGACCACCCATTTGTTTTTCTTGCTATTGCCACCATCCTAATAATTGCTGTGTGCTATGGAGCTTTCTTAATATTCAAAAAACTCTATCTAGCTGTACGCAGATTATTTAATTAAGAAACCCCTGATTATTAAAGGAATGGCTTTTGATTAAAGCCATTTTTTATGAACCTTTTTCAGCGGAGTTACCTTTCCTACCACCAAATCTGCCAGCCACCCAACTTGCACCCCTGCCTAATGAACCCAATGCTCTACCACCTACACCAGCACCCATTCTTCCAACTTTGTAAGCACTCTTCATATCACTAGCTGCAGACTTGATTCCACCAGTAGCCAAACCGCCAAATAACTGTGCTGTCAAAGAAGGCAACTGTTGAAGCATTACCACAAAAATGAAACACATACAAAGCAAGGAAAGCAAAGAAGTTGCAAGCACCGCCAAATCCCCCCCTTGGATATTGGTAATCCAAGAATCTATCTTGCCGTCCACATAAGTAATAAACATTCTTGCAAGCAAGTTGGCAAATAAAGAAAAGAAACCAGAGTTAAGAACTTGTGAACACCAGTTACTAAAAAAATGACGGGTTGCAGGGAATAAGGCACAGGCAAAGAAAAAGGGGGCAACCGCCGCCAAGAACAGTAGCATCATGTCGGCAATTAAGATATAAGCCCCAGTCATCACCAAAAAAGCTCCACCAGCAAGCCAAATAATGATATTTTGAATCACCGCCATGACTTTATCGCCCAATGCTCCGACCATTCCTGCCATTGCACCACCAACAGCATCTGTTACAACTCCTGTAACACTGGCAAGAATTCCTCGTTGCTCTTCTTCGGTCTTTGGTGTATTGGGGTCTGTTGCTTCGGCAGGAACGCCAGTAGCTGTACTTACCGCTTCATCTTCTGCTGCTTGAGCATCGGCAGTATTGGTATCTGTAATCTGTGAAAGTTTGTCAATAATGCCATCTAAGCTAGAAGCCGCATCAGGATTACCGCCAGCTTTCATCGCTAGACCTTCGCCTAGCTCACGTACCACAGGAAAAACAGTGTCATAATAGGTACTAATATTTACCCCAAAACCAAGAATAATCGCCCAATAAATAACACGTTTGGTTACATCAAACATCATGCCATGTATAGACGATTCATTTTCCCAGTAGGATAAAAAGACAAAGATACAGTACACGACAAAGATAGCCCCAAACATAGGCATTAAAACTTCAATGACATTCTTAACACCATCAATGAGTGCTTGGGAAGAGCCGTCCACGTCCGTGAATAAGTCCTGAAAAAAAGTAGTTGCCATGTACTGTACTCTCTTAGTTAGTAAAGATTAACGCAAGCTGTTAGGGTGTTTCTTTTTGAAATTCGCCCTTCTTTGCTCTTGAAATTTTGCCATACTCTCTTGGTTGGCATACTGCTCATATTGGCGGCGGTATTGCTCTGCCATTTGCATTTGAATTTGGATTTTACCCAAGTCTGTCTGCACGGCAGCATGATGAGCAGTAATAGCTCCAATCAAATCTTGCTTTTGAGCTGGATTTTGCGTGGCGTTAAGCTGTCTAACAAGGCTTTCTAGCTGCACTTCACGAGCGTTTAGGTTATTCGCCGCAACGCCTAATACCGCTCTTGCTTGGACTGCTTGGGCAGAAGCTAACGCTGCACCGCTTTGGCTAGTGCGTGTTTGTTGGTCTTGCTTCTTCATGGCATCTACAACTTTGTTTAATGCTGATAAATCACCACGTCTAGCCGCTTCAAAAACATCTGTATAGCCTTTTGGTAGGTATTTGTTTAACTGCTGTCTAATGGCTGGATTATCCAACAGCTCCGCATAGTTGCCGTTATCTGTCATGGCTTTAAGTTGAGCACGCATATTTTCAATTTGGCGTATTTGATTTTCTACTTGAGCGACTGCTTGAGCAATCGCTGTAGCATCAATCACAGGTACACCTGCTTGTGCTGAAACGGTTGTTACAAGTAACGCTAAACTGGCGATGACCGCCAAAGCCTTCTTGCTGAAATTTACTTTACGCATATTCATGCTCCTTCTTAATAAGGAAGCCTTATGGCTTCGTAGGTTGAACTGCTTGTAATTGCTGTTCTTGCGTTTTGTCATATTCAATCATCTCTTGATACATGAGCTTATCCAAGTTGAGATTGCCCTGTTTTTGTAGCTTTCTTGCCTTATAAAAAATGGGTATCCAGTAATCAGAGCTTGGACGCTCTTCAAAATAAGTAAAGATAGAGTCAAGCAAAGCAACATTGGCTTTTGTGCCTGACAAGATAGAAATTTCATCGCCAAAGCCGTATAAATCCAGTGTGTTAAAACTAGAATTATGGCCCTGCTTAACTAGGAAGGTTCTGGACTCCAAAGCCAAGGCTTTTAGTTGAGCAAACTCTTTTTCGGTTAAACCGATACGGCTATATCCACCGCCTTGTTCGTTTTTGTATTCAGCATCAGGGTTAGGCAGTAGAATCTTAGTTGGCGTTTGCTGCACAATCGCTGGAAAAATTGGTGAAGATACGGCTTCTTCAGGCGACTGCGTTACCAGTATCATGAACTCACCACGCTTACGCCCTGTTTTTAGGACATCCAGCATCATCTCTTGGGGTGTTTTGTATTTCAAAGGAAGCCAAAATTCTTCTACGACCGTCATTAACAAGTCGTATTTCTTACCCATTTGACTTTTAAGATACAAAAGGCAAGCCAAAATAGGCTCTGTGGGTTGATAGTTTTCTTTTAAAATCGCTCCCACATCAAAACCTACAATTTTGAAAGTATCGGCATCAAATTTGTTTCTTGGGTTGTCTAGCACCCAAGCAAAACGCCCCTTGTTTTCTTTGGTGTTACACCATTTGAGAAGTCTTTGATACAGACTATTACCACCCCTATCAGGAATGTTTTGGAGCAACGCACTAAATCTGCGTTTGGACTCTTCTAGGTTCATCACCGCATCAATGGCGTTTTTAATCAGGTTCTGCTCTTCGGACGTACAAGCGTTACCTTCATCTGTGGCACACGTTACGACTAAGGAATTTAAGAACTCAATAAGCTGTGGCGACTTTTGGAACTGAAAAGGGTTAATGCCAGTCGGCACACCTTCTTCAATGGCGAAGTAGTCGCCATCTAACGCACGAATAAAAATATCCATGCCTCTGTCTTTGTCTAGGACAAACATAGCAGGGTCAAAACGCTGTACAAAAGCAGTCATCGCTGATTGTAGCGTAGTTTTACCTGTACCAGTCGCACCCAAGATAAGCGTATGCCCTGCTATTTGGTCTCCCACAGAATCTTCTAAGGGGTTGGTAAAATGGAAATTGAAGTCATAAAGAGTTTTTGAGCGGGTCTCTAAAGGCATGATTGCCGAGCCATCACCAATCGGATTGCCTTTTGGCTTACCACGGCTGTAATTATGCAACGAGAACACACCAGCCAAGTTTTGCGTGGATTTAAGCATCTTTCTTGGAATGTACTTAAACAGCGGAAACTGGCTAAAGAACGTGGCAGGGGCAGAAGCCGTGGCTTTGGCAAACACCGCCCCTGCATTATTGGCAAAGCTGGCATAAGCTGTTGAGCCGTTTGTTACTGCATCTTTCATGGTATCGCCATAACACACCAAGGCGGCATGATAAGCACCAAAGGCAAGTTTATTGGACGTAATCGCCCCTTGAGCATCTTCTAGCTCTTCTTGCTGCTCATAGGCTTTATCGCCTGTTGAAATCAGGCGGTTTTGTTGGTCTCTAATGCGGTGCAATGCCTTAGCTGGAGCTAGGCTCACAAAAGACTGAGCAAGATTATATTCAAAAGGCAATGCCAAGGCAGCCGAGTTAAACATACCAAGTCTTGTTACTGCAGGGAATGCTTTTAAGTCATAGAACGAAGCAAAACGGTTTTGTACTTTACCCTTAGACTGCAATAAATCATAGCCAAAATGAAGGCTAGAAGACGGCAGAACATCATAAAGCGGTGTGCCAGTCAAAGGCACGCCCCCAATGGGTTTTTCAAGATTTAACAGCTCATAAAAGAACTCATAGGCTCTTGAACACTCAATGCCCTGCTCATTCTTATACACACCCAATACTTCAGGCTGGTATTTAGCCAATTTTTTCATGAAAGTAACAATCAGCTCTTCCATCTCATCAATGGCTTCATCCAGTGTTTCGGTGCATTTTAAGGTCAGAACAATATAAAATTTGTTCTCAAAATAATCTCTATCGTTAAAACGCTGCAAGTATCTATCAGCAAAGTCTTGACAGAATTTATTTTTAAATTCGTATTTTGTATCTACTTCAATTTTTCTTCTTAGTAGATAAGTGTTAAATGCCAAACGTCCTGCTTTCTCACTGGCTGTGGTGGCATAAGTCAGATTGAGTGCATCAAAATCAGTTTCAAGCACGCTATCGGCAATGGCTTCATAGACAACACCATCAAACTCAATAACAGACAAAACATAGCTATCGTACATGCTAATGACGTTATCAGAGACGTGCATTCTAAACTTTGTCAGTTCATCCTGCGGTGCTGCTGTTCTACCTAGAATTTTCAAAAAAAGTTGTTTCATTTTTGGCTTCTTTTTTGGATGATGTAAGCATCTTCACTATCAAAAAGAGTGTTATGTTCGTTAATTTTTTGATGACGAAAATAACGTTCAGGCAGATAAGTTAATGTTTTGCCAAATTCGTTATATCCCCTACGCTTGAATTTGTATCGCAATTCCAACGCCATAATCTCTAATGCCCTATCATCATTGGCACAAATAGTCCTAAGCAGAAAGACAAAAGGCACAAAAAGCAAGGCAAACAAGAAACCCACAATGCCAAACATCGCTGCACATGCCAGCATCGTAAACATTGATAGGGTTAGAATGCCTATGGCAGGTAACAACGGCATGCCAAAAATAAGAGCTACCCTGTCTAAGCCTGAATAACTGCTAAATTCACGGTATTTATGAGTTTCTTGCATGGTTTATTTCCTTGACCTTGGATTACTTGGATTAAGTACCAATAGCATTGCCCGAGAACAGACCCCAAGCCCAGTTAGCGATAACGGCAGCACCACCAGCTAGGGCAACATAACCCACCGAAAAGGCAAATTCACCCCACTCACAACGACCCTGCCAAGCCTGTATTGCCTTCCACAGCAGATAAATAACGGCAGCGATACCAGCAACGGATAGAATGGCAGTTTTAATCTTTTCCGCCCCTGTAGTAACAGTCTTGATGCCAGTATCTAACTGGTCTGCCAATGCAGGCTCAATGGCTACCACAGTCGCCACTGTAGCGACACCAGCCATCTTCATGTAACGATTTACCTGTTGGAGTTGGTAATCATTTAATTTCATGTCTAGCATGTTGATTTTCCTTAGATTTAATTAAAAATCCCCAAAAACATCCCATGAGTAACGTACTTTCGCCACTGGTTCAGTAGCAATTTTATTTTCAGGGGTATTTTTGGGGGGTGTGGGTAATGTAGTGTTATTTTGCTCTGTATTGCCCACAGACACATTTTGTGCGTTTTTGGGCAATTGGGTAGCCACTACATCTTGAACGCCCTTCTGTGAGCTTACAGGCTCATTTTGGGGCATTCTATTTTGTGGACTGGCTTTTTGAGCCATACCAGCAAAAAAATTGAAATTATGGGTAACTTTGTCTACATAGCCATTAGCAAAGCCACGTTTAGTATTGCCAGTGTTATAGCAGCTCCAAGCTCTCTGCTCTAGCGTACCTTGACCGCCTTTTTTGGCTTGCTGTAGGCAGTGTAAATATACTGTTTGCATCGCTTGCAGGTTATGGCAAGGATGAAAAGCCATCTCAACAGTTAAGCCAAGCCACGTCATGTTAGACGAATTGATTTGAGCCAAGCCCATATCAATATTTACCCCACGAGCTAAAAGCTGTTTAGCCGTGGTTACGGCTTCAGCGTAGTTTCTGGGTTGCTTGGATAACCGCCCTACCCCTTTGTTAATACCAATAGCGAAAGGATTAAAATTACTTTCAGTTTTGACTATGGCATTCACGATTGTGGGGTGTACTTGAGCAGCACAGCTACTAGTGATAATGGCTTCTAACATGACAACCCCTTAGAAGCGGTGCATTGAGTAAGGGGCATTATCTACATGAAGTGTAAACTCATAAGTAGCTCCGTCAGGTCTCATTACGGAAACCAAGTCATACCATGTATGCGTTTCTCTTCTGTAGTCGCTATCTTTGCGATAGCGAGAACCTGAGTACCATGTGTGTGAGCCGTTATTGTTACCACTTACGCAAACACGTTGCAAGTATTCACCACGGCGACCACGCCATAAGCCTTCATCACCAGTAATGCGGATATTTTGAGAGCCACCACTCACACGGAAGTTAAAACCACGTCCTTCGGGTCTAGTGCCTTGATGATAAAAAACACCATCACTGCCTTGGGCATAGCCTTTCGGACAGCGTGGTGTGTAGCTGGCATGAGCATAAGTAACGTAACTTCCGCTGGTTTTTGAATCTAAACCTGACTCAAGTTTACAAGTGGGTAGCCCACGACCCTTGGAAAGGTCTCTTAGTACTTCTTTGACTGTTGGGGCACATTCTGCTATGCCCATGGGATTGGGTGCACCCATGCAAAGCAAGAATTTACAGCCATCTGCTGCTTGGGCGGAAAGAGAAAATAGGGTAGTTGCTGAAGCTGCTAAAAGCAGTTTTTTAACAGGGGATTTTAGTTTACTGGACGTAAACCAAGGTGTTTGTGTTTGTGTTTGTGTGTTTGTGTGTTTGTGTGTTTGTGTGTTTGTGTGTCGCTAGTCTAGCGGCATTTTTACTAGTGTCAAGCATTTTTGACTCCTGCGTTACAAAAAATTAAAAAATTTTCATGTATTACAATTCAAAATTGTAATACATGAAATACCAAATTACAAGTGTTTTTTAGGTTTTGTTACAGTTTTTTCGCTTGTCTCTCAAAGTCTGGCAGGGCTTGTTTTACAGCTTCCAAAATGTAAGCACTTTTAGACTTTGCCGTTTTTCTTGATAGCTCATTCAGTTGTTCATTCAGAGCATCAGGAACACGAAGAGATACGAGAGAAGTTTTCCTAGGGCTTTTCTGCTTGGTCTCCACGATTGACTCCAAGTTGGTCTCAAGACTAAGTAAGCTATTGTACTACAAAAAATAACATTAACTTTATTTTTTCTTGTTTTCATCAAAAAATTTTTTTCAACAACAAAAATTCCTTTTTATTATTTTAATAATTTTATACTTTTACAATTTTATGTGAATTTTTTAATTTAAAATCAGTAACTTACAAAATTAAAAGCAAAGTTTTTGGTGTTAAAAGCAAAGTTTTTGGTGTTAAAAGCAAAGTTTTTGGTGTTAAAAGCAAAGTTTTTGGTGTTAAAGCAAAGAAAATGGGGTTAAACGCAAAAAATATTTTTAATTTTTGCTTTTTGTGTTATACTAACTCTGTTTTCCTTGACATTGAATATTAAGGCATTGATATGTATAGAAAATTTTCAGAGCTATCTCAATCAGAGCAACTTCATTTTAACAGCTTAGTTACTTTCATGAAGGAAACTTGGAATGAACGCATTGAAGTGAAATTGGATATTGTCAAGCGTTTCAATCTTGACATTGGCGACCCTATTGTTATGGACTTCTTAACTGGTGTGTATGTACCACCAGCTCCAACCCCTATGTCTGTAAGAGATGATTTACCGCCACCCCCAAAGCCACAACCACGCCATGAGAATCCTGATAGGATTGACCCACCAATTCCGATAGCAGATATTTTTAAAGAGCTAACACCGTCAGTATTGGATACTCAAGCCCCTGATGTTGCCCCTGCCGAACCTACACTCACGGCAGAGATTGAAAAGCCAAAGAAAAGAGAAATGACTTATGCCAATAGTGAAGACTTGATTGTTGTTCAGAATCGTCTATTACATGCTATCAGTCATTTAACGCTAAATGAGCGTAGGCTGATTCTGTTTTTATCGCCAATTATTAGAAAACAGTTAAGTTCAAACCCTAATAATAAAACGTTTATTATTAGGGTTGAGGACTTTATGGAAGAATATGGATTGAAAGGGGGGTCTTGTTATTCTGAACTTGAAAAGACAACAATATCAATACAGAAAAAAATTATTGAATTTTGGAATTATGATAATAACGGAAAGGTAAAATCTACAGTCAGAATTGGTTGGGTAACGAAAGGCGAGTATTTTAAAAACAATGGTTCTATTGCCCTGCAATTTCATGATGATGTTATTGAAATGCTTACAGTTTTCGACAAGAGTACTGGAAATTTTTGGTCTCAATACCAAAAAGAATGGGTTGTAAATCTTGGCACTTATGGTATTGTCATGCTTGAACTGGTCTTAAGCTCTTTTGAATTAAATTTAATTGAAAACAAGGAGAGTACAAAGGGGTATTACACTGTTGAACATTTGCGTGAAAAATTTGATTGCATTGATGATTACCCTAGATTTTCTAATTTTAAGAGATATGTTATTGATAAGGCGATTGAAGAAATTCATAAAAATACTCCGATACAAGTTTTTTATAAAGTTAATAAAATTGGAAGGACTGTAAAGGGCTTGTCATTTTCTTATATTGATACTAGTATTGAATCTTTGCAAGATGACTGTAAGCATGATAAAAGTAACAACAAGACAAAAGAGAAAAATCCTTTTGTTAATTTCAAGATGAGCCAAAAACAGCTGTCCTTGTTTGCAACAAAAATTAAAAAGGCAAGTGGGCAAGACGTAGTAGAAATCATTGCTGAATTGTCAAATGTACACTTGCAAACCAAGCATATTGATTTTTTAAAGGTCTTGGACTTTGTACCGTCTGCTTGGTACAGTGCTGAAGAAGCCAAGAAACACCCTACTGCTGAACAAATCGCAAAAGCTAAGGCAGATGAAAAGGCACGAGCAAAAGCTGAAAAAGAACAAAAACAGCAACAGCTTAAACAAGACTTCAAAAAGCTGGTTTCTTATGCTGACATATTTGTCCAAGCAAACTTAGATAAAGTATCAACAACAGGCATTGAACAGTTATATCTTAAAAACAAGGATTACACTGGCATCGTCCAAGTATGGGAGCATCATTTACTAGATGAGAGAGAAAGAAAACGCTTTGCCTTGGTTGATGAGATTTTGGCAATGTAGCATATCTTGTGCCAAAACATTGTCCGCAGACCTCTACATATTGAGTTTAACACGGCCACTGGCGGTGTTTTTGTTGGGAAGACAAAAGAAAGAGTAACCGCCCTACCCTTGCAAACTGTCCAGTAAAGAGACCGTAGCGGAGCTTGCACAAGTCGTTTTACCGCAGGAAATAGCAGAGCGTGCTGACACCTTAGTCGCCCAGCTGTGGGATACAGCTCAATCTATCGCCAATGATAAACTCATTGGAGAGCGTGAAGCTCTAGCTGCTGCACGCACAAACATGGATATGGAAATGGCAGACATGGCGGAAGTTGTTGCAACGCTGGAGAGTGAGCAAGCGGACATGGCGGAGCAGGCAGAACGCTTAGAAGCGAAGATAAAAGAGCTACAAGCTCAAAGAGACGGCTTACAGTCGGAGCTTACTCAATTACGCACAGAATGCACGCATTTGAACGATAAGCTCATAGATAGAGAAAAGATACAGAAGAGCTAGAAAAGCGTGTGAGTGAGCTTGCAGACGAGAATAAGGGCATGACAGCAGAGATTGCACGCCTAACAAGTCGCAATCAGTTTAAGAGTGATGAAACGAAGCGTTTGGAAGCGGAGCTGGATAAGACCACCCTACTGCACCAAACCCAATCTGAAGTAGCCAAAAAAAGAGCTAGAAGCTGTGCGAGCGGAGTTATCCGAAGCGGTCAAAGATAACGCCAAATTACAGGGCAAGTTAGAGCTGTTAGCAGACAATCAAGCTAAGGCGGATAAAACCATTGAAAGCCAATCAAACAAGGTAGCGGAGCTTACTGCAATGGTAGCAGGGCTTAAAGCAGCTAACAAGACTGCCGAGAAACCAGCTGGAGCAAAGACAACGAAAAAGCCCACCGCCAAGGCAGAGTGAGCATTAAAAAACACTATATATAGTTACCGCAGGATACTATATATAGTGTTAATGCCTTTTGATTGATTATTTTAGTGCAGCAATGATGATAGCACATAGAATCAAACCCACCAATAGACCGCCTACACCGCCCATTAAAATGTTACGCTGGTTATTCACTTGGTTGTTAGCGTTCTTCGCAATGGCTTTTAAATCACGGCTCAACTGCTCTTCTATCTGCTTGGTAACTCTTGCTTGCATCTTACCCCAAACATCAGCAACAATGGCTTCTTTTTGGTTTTCCAAGCGTGCCAAGGTGTCTTTGAGTTCGGTTAATTTTTCATCAAAATTAACTAAAACTTTATCCTGATTTAATATAAGGTTATCAATTATCTCATTGGTGCTGGCTTCTAGGGCATTTGAAACGTGTTCTAGCGATTCTTTATTAAATTCACGCCAAATCATGATAACTTCTATCATAGGGTCTTGTACAACAACCTTTTTGCCAGTGCGTGCGAAAATATCTTGTGATATTTGCCTTCTTATCTGATGGTCGGCTTTATCTTCTTTGCCTTCTAACCTTTCTATGCCCTGCCCTTGGCTTTCAATCTCTGCTGTAGGTGTAGGTTCGGCATGGGCGACATCAGGGGCAGCTTCTTCGGCTTCTGTATCACCCCCTTGCTCTGCCATCTGCTCATCCAGCGAAGGCTCAACAGCTTCAATAGGCTCACTGGGTTTACTTGGCTTTTTCAAGTCAAAATCAGTATCAATATCATCAATCAGGCTCATGATTGCATTATCCTTAAATAAGTGCTTGCACTGGGGCAAGCACTGGGTGATAGTCAAGGGTTATTCGGCAAAAATAGCATTGAGCTGGTCATAAATCTCTTTTTGCTGGTTGGTGATACGCTTCTTTTGCATAAATCCAAACATCTCATAATCTTCTGAATTGTCCACGTCATCAAAAGTAAGATGATTCTTAAGCATGTTTGAAAAATCTTTTTCATCGGTATCAGGGTTCTTTTTGGTGATTCTTACCACCCCTACCACGTTTTTTAATTTTTTGTAGTCAGGTGTTGTTTTTGCTTCGCCAAAATACTCATTTTCCCAAACAACAATATTAGCGGATTTAAAGTTGTTTGACAACATCAATAATGTTTGAAATGTTTCCGCTTCTGATTGTCCAAAATTAACAGGACAATGAATAAATAATCCCTTACCCATGCTGTCTAAAACTTCGGGCATTTCATTGACTTTTAAATAACTACTAATTGCCAAAAACTCACCTGAACCAGTATCAACAACCATTAGCTTTTGATTATTAACAAAGTTGTTAATAAATACGTCAAACTTTGATTGATTGACTCTTGCTTCTGCCCCATTTCTTGTTACAACATCAACTTTATCAACATTCAATGATGAAAAAGCACCCAATGTTTTATTACTTGGGTCAGTGTCAATTAGCATAACATTATCAACACCCAATAAATCAATAAAGTATTGAGACAATAGAGCTGAACAAACAGATTTACCTGCTCCGCCTTTGGATTGCATTACAAAGTGGGCTGTGTTTTGAAGAGAGTTAATTGTACTCATAGTTAATCACCTTTAAAATGGTTTAAAATATCGCTATCGGAAAGTTCATAGGCTGTTTCATCAAGACCGCTTTTATAAACTTTGGGCGGTATATTAACAGACTGCTTTTTAACAAATGGTGTTATTGGCTTTTTCTGCTCAACTCCTATATTGTTTGTTGCATTATCATTAACATCTGATTTTTCAAAAAAATCATCATCTTTGTATTTGAGATATGATTTTCTGATACTTTCAGTTGTTACCTTAACTTCGTATCGATCCAGCAAAAACTGCCGAATCTTTGGATACGTCCAGTTGGTTTTTTCGTCATGTCTCAAAGCGATGATATGCCGTATCATCTCTTTGGTTAGCTTCTGTTGTGGCATTATTTACTCCAATCACTCCACTACTAGGGGTTGGTGTAGTATAATCCAAAAAACAACTAAAAGCAACTAAAAGCAACTAATGAGCTTAGTATAATCCAAAAAACAACTAAAAACAACTAAAAAAACAACTAAAACCAAGAAAAAACAACCAAAAGCCCAAAACAGACAACTAAAAACAACTAAAACATGATTCCAGCCCCTGAAATCGCCCTAAAAGACCGAAAAAAGGGTGTGAGTTCTCTTTTATTTTTTAATGGCAGGATAGGCTACCGCCGACAAAAATATATAATTTTGTGTTATAATAGTTCTTCCTTTATACTGTCCTTCTTATTTTTTCTTCTTCGTTTGGATTGTGCTATGTCTCAAAACGCTGCCTTCTTGCTTCATGGGCTAACCCAAGAACACAAGGATTTTTTGTACAGCTACGCTCAAAAAAATCTTGGCTCATCATCACGCACCAAAGCCATCATTGCCATCATAGATGACTTAATGCTGTCAGAAGGACGGTTGGATGATAAACCAAAAAGCAGGGATGATATTACCCAAAAAGCAATCCAAAGAAAAAAATACTTCATAAAAAAACACCAAAAAGATATTGCCGAAAATAACAATGCTATTAGGCAAGCTATTAGCAATAAGAATGGTGAGCTTGTTAGCAAGCTAAAAAAAGAAAATCAAAAAATATCAAAAGTGAAAAAGAAAAGAATACAATTCTCTATGCCTATTTATGATTATGATTTTTTAAAAGAGCTTGCAGAAACAAATGAATGCTCCATACAATATTATATCAAAATAATCATAAATAATCACTTATATAATGAAAAAAAGTTGCTTGGCAATGAATTAGAAGCCCTTAAAAAATCTAATTATGAATTATATAGAATTGGGGTTAATGTAAACCAAATTGCCAAAGCAAATAATATGGGTGATAGGGTTGATTTGCCAATCAATAAACTGTATGAATTTATCAAAAATCACACACTTGTTATTGAAGAAATTCTAAGAAATAATAATGGCAATTATTAGAATAAATTGGAGTAAATTATTGTGTCAAAAATATTTGATGACTTAAACGAATGGTTTAGTGGAACAAATAGAAAAACCACAAAATCAAAAACACCTGCTGGCAGTGGTGGCGGCTCTCAAAGTCGCAGAAGTGCAAATAAACCAATCACGAAAGCAGTCAAAATACAAAAGACAACAAACGCTATCAAGGCTGTAAATAATAAAGTGCCACAAGTAATTGTAAAAATTAGCGGTTCATCAAAAGGCGTGGATAAAGCCCAAGCTCATGCCGATTATGTAGGCAGAAATGGGGAAGTGGAGCTGGAAGACCAAGACGGAAACAAATACAAGGGCAAAGAACAGCAAAAAGACGTTTTGGGTTCTTGGAAAGCTCAAGGTATGCACGAAACGCACAATACTGGCACGAAGCGAGAAGCCTTTAATTTTGTTTTTTCTATGCCTAAGGGTACAAACCCTGAAGCCATGAAAGAAGCGGTAAAAAACCTTGTTAGAGAAGAATTTGACGGACACAAATATGTCTTGGCACAGCATTTAGATACAGACAGCCCCCACGTCCATGTTATTGTCAATGCCACCAATGATAGGGGTGAGAGACTAAACCCAAGAAAGCAAGACTTACATAACTATCGAGTGAATTTTGTGGAGAAATTAAGAGAGCAGGGCATAGTAGCAACTGCTACACGCAGAATCTACCAGTTTAAATATAGGGAAGGTTACAGACAGTCAGAATTGCACAGCTCAAAAAGGGCAGGGCAGGGCGTTCCAAGGAAGAGAGAACCGAATAAGAAAGAAATGAAGAGTATTGAGCAGACTCATGAATCTATATCGCAGCAGTACAGGGATTATGCACAATCCCTGACTGGCGACCACAGAGAACTTAAGCGTGAGATTGATAAGCTGGTGAAGTCAAAATCAAAAGACAAAGAGCAGGGCAGGTAAGACTATTGCAAGTCTTTACCTTTATCAGCATCAATTTCTTTATCATTGGATACTTCTTTGGGTGCTATGGTAGTTTCAGGAACTATTTTTTTGTAGGCAGGGAATCAGGCATTGCCATTTTACCGCTGGCAATATCAGGTAAAAGTTTTTTTAGTTTTTCTAAAAACTGTTTTTCTTCCCCAGTATTTTTTATTGACTCCATTGTATGGACTCTTTGGAAGTTGCTTGTCTCAAAGACTCCAGCTTGTCTGACTCAATCTTAGCTTTTTTGATTCTGAAGCTCCTGCTTATGTGCTTCATAGTCTAAAACTCTTTCTTCAAGAGCGGAAAAATCACAACAAAATTTCTCATATCCATACATATTTTTAGCACGATATTCATAAGTTTTTTGGGCAACTTCTAAGAGCCTGCTTCTATTTTCTTCAATGTTTATATAGTTATCTTCATTGATAAGTATGGCAGTATAAGACTTGTTCTTCTTCATCTCTGCCGTAAAATCAATTTCTTTAATGGCACTTTTATGGATAGGCAACATAAAAGAGCATCTCACAGTGGCAACATGCTCATCAGACTTCATTACCTTGAAATCTGCACGTTTATTATGTTTTTGAGATGATAGGGGTTCAAAATAATCATTATCTTTTATTATCGGATATGGTTGGATGGTCTTTTTTGATTTACTCTATTGAGAGTTTTT
>ERZ1023458.78-NODE-78-length-32056-cov-93.390144_pt1 | contig 32056 bp, 39 predicted proteins | sample MGYA00380527_ERZ1023458 | MGnify/ENA primary metagenome ERZ1023458 (study PRJEB33173, sample SAMEA4830409) | metagenome | study: EMG produced TPA metagenomics assembly of the PRJEB25223 data set...
TAGTTTTGTGGTAAATAATCATTCCCAAAACCTATAGGCAAATCCAAGTTATTTTTGATAATATATCTCCAGTTGCAAAAGCTGATAAATTTCAGAGGTGGGGCGTGAGAGCTGATGAAGTTTGGTCTTATCGTACCAAAATCAAGAATTTGACTTGGATTATTCCCAAGGATCTTCCTAGTGGTGGTCAAAAAGGTGCTCACGGCGGCAAAGGTTCGGGCGCTTTTCATTATGAGCTTGGTGTTCTTATTGACAATAGTCGCAATTTACAAGAATTTCGTGCTGGTCTAATAAAACTGGGTCAGCGTTGGAGCATTCCCAATATTCCATTACCAAAATAACCTTTAAGGAGTAATTTTATGCATCGTATTTATCTTGGGTATTTTACAGAAACTGATACAGATAAGCTACACGCTGCTTTTGATATTGATGGAGAATTTATGAGAGTTCTTGCTAAAGATTATTTAGAAGATGGATGTGTGGAAATGTACACGAAACAAGATAGTTCTTGGTTTTTTGATAGCTACATTGCTTTACAAAATAATTTTCCCTTTGATATAAGTATGGAAATTCTTGAAAAAATAGATATAGATCAAGTCTTTGGTGTATTTTGGGTTAATTATGAAAAAGATCTTGTCTGCAAAAAAGGGGGAATACTAACTGTTGTTGATGATTTTTATATTGAAAAATTTCCATGGGAAGGTTAATAGGATACTAAAAGCTTATAAATATAGCCTTGATTGCAATGAAAACCTTATATTTTTACAGTGTTTTATTAGGTTTCTTATTAAAAACATTTTTATAAAAAGTCTTATTTTTGATAATTTAATTTATCTCAAATATAAACTAAAATAAATAAAAATGGCAATATCTCCAAACTAAGATTACTGCTTATTGTGGTTAGATATAGAAACTGCCACTTCTGTTGCTTAAATAGCCACTACAAAAACAAGCAATTATATGAACAAGAAATAGCAATGATTAAAGGTGGAGTTCTTGGATTTGGGGTGCGTACCCTTCTTTGTATTCAAGTTCCCCAATGTCAAACACCTCATCCATTGGAAAAATGAATAACTATTTTAAAAAAAATAAAGTAAAAGACTATGAAAAAGAGCATCTAAGCGTTTTAGGTCAAGTTAATCCAGTTTATCTAGAAGACCAGGTAGCAAATGGCGGAGCTTCGATTCATATTGGTAAATTAACTGTAAAAACATTAGGTAAATTTGCAAACAAATCTCAAGCCAAGACAACACCAAAACCACCTGAACTAAAAGCAGATCCTACCCCACCGCAGGCACACTCATTCACACCACCGATGGTCTAAAACCCATCGAAACCATCACACATGGTGATTTAATTTGGTCAAGACAAGAGTTTGGCGATGAGTATGACTACCGTCCTGTCATTGCCACCAAAGCCACGCCCAATCAAGAAATCTATGAAGTTGTTGTCAAACACAGCAACAACTCCACAGAAACCTTTAAAACCACTAAAGAACATCCATTTTGGGTAGAAGGTATTGGCTGGCTTAAAGCTTCTTTACTAGAACAAGGTATGACCTTACTTGACAAACATGGTCTGCCTAATGTTACAATCATCAGCCAAACAAAGCTAGACCACACCGAAACCGTCTACAACTTTGAAGTACAAGACTTCCATACTTACCATGTTGGCGAATATGGGGTGTGGGTGCATAATGCGGATTGTTGTGAAATAGGAAAACGAGTTAACAATAGCGTAGATAAGACTATTAAAAATGCAGCCAACAATAAAATTAGTTATGCTTCCAATTATCATGGAAGATTAAATAAAGAATTAGAGTTAGATATTCTACAAAATCCAAAATCTGTATATTTAGCTGATAATGGCAACTTTGTCTTTTACAAAAATGGAAATATTGTTGTTACCAATGGTGTTGGGTCATCTAGAGGGAAACTAATTACCAGTTATGGAAAAGATGGACCACGTGGTGAAAGTGGAAAAACAATTTATGGTGGATCAGCCTCAGATCCTGGAATTCCAATCACTCAATCAATGATAGAAAATGGAGAAATTCCTACTCCTAACGGAGGTTTTTTGTCGCCAGCAAAAAAGGTTCGGTAACATGAATAGTTTGGTTAAGTCTTTGGGCGTTCTGATACTATTACAAGATAGATTTTATAATGATAATTTTGAAATTAATATTTCATTAGAGCTATCTGGTTTGGTTGTTGGGGTTAATATGCTTAATAGAAACGTTGTTGATATAATAGATTCAACTTTTGGTAATTATCAGGATTTATACAGTACATCTCCATTATTTAGATTTTCTAAATCAAACTTAAGATTTAAATCATTTTTATATGCAGAAAATATAAATAAAATATTTACTAAGGATGAAGAAATTAATTTTAATAAAGTTTATCTTGATTTATATTTCAAAAAAAATATTAAATATGTTTTTAATAATTGGGTTAATTGTTATTTTTATAAAGAAAAAATTATATTTTGTGATAATTATTTTTTTGAAAATAAAGTTATTTTTCAAATAATTATTAATGAATCATTTTCTTTTTTAATGGAAGGAGATAATATTTTTGGATTTTGCATAGATATTGATAAATATTTTAATGGATGGAATGATTATGAGCGAAATTTTTTGATTGATTATTTCTTGATAATAAATCAATGTGATTGGAATTCGAGAGATGATGAACTTAATGTTGAATTATTAAAAAAATTACTTTTATCATATAATGGTTCTATATTTAATAAATTTATTGATGGACTATTGATAGAAATTGACTATATGTAATTTCTGGAATTAGGAATTAAAGTTAAATTTAAAAAATAGGTAAATATATGAAACCTCGTAACAAACGCCAACATTAACTCCAGAGCAAAGAGCTGAACAGCTAGAATTATTTGATTCTTGGCTTTGGGATATGCCCAATGCCTTGGAGCGTTTTAAAAACAGAATGCCAAAAGAAATTCAAGATTAATTGGACTTCTCGATACAATCACTGGATATTGTTGAAAAACATCTTTTGAATAATTATGAAACTATTGAACAAATTAAAAATGAACCGTCATATATTTTAGATGGTTATGCTGTTTATGTGGGTGAAACATTTAGAAATGTATTAAAGAAAGATAAAGTAAATCAATAGGAATTAATGTTGGAAGAGGGTAATGTATATTATTTACTCCCTATCATTAATACATCCAGTATAATTACTTGCCCACTTTCATTATGTACTGCTTGTATAGATAGGCGATGGGGCAATTACTGGTCTTAGATATTAAATAATCAATTAGAGGGTTAATTACTGACTTTCTACTCCAAAACACACCGAAACCGTCTACAACTTTGAAGTACAAGACTTCCATACCTATCATATTGGCGAATATGGGGTGTGGGTGCATAATGCGGATTGTTGTGATTTGAGTATCACACCAAATGGGAAAACATTACCCAAAGGTGAGCCAATCTTTAATACAAAAGATGGCAATGGTCAAACAATTGCAATCTACAAAGGTAAAGATGGTCAATGGTATCGTACATCAGATTATAATAAAACTGATGCAAGACCCTACAATATACCAAAGATTAGCACAGATAGAACACCCAAAAAAGGCTCTGATATACCACATGAGAGCCCTATCCGAGCATATAATGGATTGATATATCAATCTAACCCAAAACACACAAAAGGTCGTGGTGGAAAAAATCTGGTGAAGAAGCTGAATTAGAACCCATCAACTCTCTTGACTTGTTTGACAAATCCATAGCTTCATCTAACCCAAATAGCAATAAAAGGCTTGCTATTGATAGTAATGGTGTCGTTCAACAATTTAGTTATACCCCTGCAACAAATGCTTATCATTGGTCTGGAACAGTTAAGAAAAGTGAGTATGATGCAAAAATACCTAACGATGTTCAGAAAAAACTAGGAGTAAGTAAAAAATGATTTTTGGTAATCCTGATTATTTTGCTATTTATACTGACAAGATTGCAGATTGGTCTTATGACAACTTTGATGAAGGTATATTTGCATATATCTTGAAAAATGAATTTTTTCCAAAAGGTATTTTTCTTAAATCATCCACTCTTGGAGTTTATCACGGAGATTTAATATTGTTAAAGGAAAATATACAAAAAGGATTATTAGATTCATTTTCTATATTTCATATGGATAATAAAAATTTATATAATTGTTTGCATGATTTATCCTTTAAATCAAATGACAATCAAGAATTAAGGTTTTTAATCTTGATAGGAGAGATGATTGATGATGTAGAACCAATATTTGCTGTTTCATATGATGACAAAATAAAAATTATTTATTTAATTAATGACATTGCCGATTCTATTGATTTAAAAAAAGATGAATTTTTAGAAATTTTAAATAATTGTATAGAGTGGATGTCTACTAATATAAAATAGTTTTTAAACTACAACTTTGAAGCCCAAGACTTCCACACCTACCATATTGGCGAGTTTGGGGTGTGGGTGCATAATGCGGAGTGTTGTGGGGTTGATATTAAAACATCTCTTTTGCCCGTTGCTGAAGCTAAAAAGTCAGAAAAGATTAGTGAAACCTATAAATCAAACCCAAAGCACACATTAGGTCAAACAGGAAATCGTCCAAATGCTGGCATTGAGCCAAGAAACTCTTTTGAGCTATTTGAAGAAAGCAAAGTAATTGGAAAGCAACGCTTTCCTATTGATGAAAATGGCGATATACATCGTTTTATGAATTCTAACTCTCCTGATGGTTGGCACTGGGCTGGCTCAACAGCTGATAAATCAACTCCACTACAACTCATAAATGAGCAAAAGGCTACTTTGAAAAAATTATTCCCAGAATATAAAAGCAATAAAAGGTTAAAATGATATGGCAATGCATGAATTATTTGACCCTCTGAAAAAAATTGGTATAAAATGGTGCTTAAATAAAAATTTAGGTTCTGACTTTGGTAGTGTTTCATTTTATTTTGATGGAGTTTGGTACCCAAAAGATCCATTAGATAATTATAATTTGCACACTATTTTTTCAAATTTAAAAAACAGTATAACGGAACCTTATTATAGTAGTGGCACAGTAGGGCAGGATTTTGGGGAAAAAGAATTTGATATAGAATTATTGAATAATCTTGAATTACCAAATTTAATTTCCATAGACACAACAGAATTAACTGGAATAGTATCAGATAATTATTCCTATGGGTGTCTAGTTATTTATATTGGATTTAGTGGAAAAACAGAAAGGATATTTTACTCATTTGATTTGGGTATTACATATAAAGAATTAAGATTAGCAAAGGGAACTTTTGAGAGTTTAATATACCAACTTCCTGTTCTGAAATAATTTTAGTTGGACTAAATAGAAAAATTATCTATAACCCTCCACTGATTAAAACAAGAAATGATACTGCTTGATAGAAACAATCAAGAAGTAGAAGTTATAAGTCAATACCTACTACCCAACCACACCGAAACTGTCTACAACTTTGAAGTAAATGACTTCCACACCTACCATATTGGTAGGTTGGGTGTGTGGGTGCATAATGATGGGTGTTGTGATTTTATTGTTGGCGGTGATGGTACAGCTGTATCAATTAAAATATGTCTCAACAAGAAATCATTGGCATATAACGAGAATTAAATGTAACACATATTACTGGCGGAAAATTAGCAAAAATTATCAATAAAAATGGTCATCTTGAGGATATGCCAATTCGTAGTGCAGATGGTAGAATTTTAACTGGTATTGATGTCATTGGAAAAAATGGAGAATATATTTCTGTCGGTGGTCCAGCAAAAGGCTCTACACCTGAAAAGTTAGCAGAAACACTAAGAAAATTACAAATTTTAAAGAGTGAGGCGGAAAAGAATGGCACCAAGGCTATGGTTTACTATGAAAGAGGGAATAGTGAGAAATTCCAAAGATTAATTGAAGAATCTAAAAAAATTCTTGGTAAAGAAAATGTAGTAATTTTTGATAAATAGGATTTTTTTATATGTATTCTATATATGTTTTTTTAAAAAATGGGAGCAATATTGAACTGTTTTTAGGTTCTGCAACTTCTTTGAGTTTTATATATCAACCAGCTAAATTATTGGAATTAAATCTCATATATGAATTTAATGAAGAGCGTGATTTAAATAGTGTTGATGATTTTTCTGAATTTATTGAGCAAATTAGACAAATAGTTGATTTTTGGAAAGAGGAAAACAACTATATTAATCACAATAGACCAGATAGTGATTTTATAAATAGATTGTTATGTTTTCATAATGGTATTAAAAACCTATCTTTGTATGAAATATCAAGCATATCTATATTTTAATTTTAATCCATAAATAATCGATCAAATAGCTCGCATTTAAACAAGGTGCAAAATGGCGAGAGAAGACCTGCAACCAATCAGGAGTGCTCTTTCATCAAGCAATTTTCGGGAAACTAACTTATGTCAGAAGATTATGATCCTTATCTAGATTTATGTTTGGATATATTATCTGAAAAAAAATATGAAAATATTATTTATACAATGATAAGTATGAATAATAAACAATGGATTAGGATGAATAACATTCAGGAGCTGTCGTCATTTCCCAATAATATATATTTTTTATATGATACACTACCAAATCTAGGTGATTTAATCTTTATATTTATCAATATGGAAACACTTGAAATAAATACCGCTATTTATTATATGGATAATAAAGCACATAGGTTGGTTTGAGCCTGCAAAAACCCAACAATTGATTTAAAATCCATACTTTATAGGTGGTGAGCTGGTATGGACAAGAAATGATGTTACGCTTGAATATGGCTATCGCCCTGTCATCGCTCCAAAGTTACCGACAATCAGCCGATATTTGCCGTAACGGTGAAAAACAAACAAGGAGGCGTAGAAACCCTAGAAACCACATCAGAACACCCATTTTGGATTAAAGACACAGGTTGGCTTAAAGCATCCCTGCTAGAACAAGGCATGATACTGCTTGATAGAAATAATCAAGAAGTAGGAGTTCTAAGCCAATACCTACTACCCAACCACCCCAAACCGTCTATAACTTTGAAGTACAAGACTTCCACACCTACCATATTGGCGAATATGGGGTGTGGGTGCATAATGCGGATTGTTGTGATTTGAGTATCACACCAAATGGGAAAACATTACCCAAAGGTGAGCCAATCTTTAATACAAAAGATGGCAATGGTCAAACAATTGCAATCTACAAAGGTAAAGATGGTCAATGGTATCGTACATCAGATTATAATAAAACTGATGCAAGACCTTATAACATTCCAGATGTACCAAAAGTTCAAACAAGGCATTATACTTATGCTAATGACAGAAAGGTAAATGGTGCAAATGTTGGAGATGTATTTAGAACTCTAGATACACATCCAGATGACTTTCTTTCTGAAGGAGCCAACAAAATCAATAAATATACAGGCGAGATTTGGCAAAAGAGTCATACATCACATACAGACAAAATGGATGAATGGAAAATTGGCATAAACGGCAAACCGCCAACCCGAACAAAGAAAATTACCATAGGAATTAGTGATGGAAAAATTATCAAAATTGAAAAATAGTCAAATATTTTTAAAGAATATAGATTTTGACAATTTTAGAAATAGTAGGCATTGGGTAGGATATTTTAAGGCAGAGAATATAAATGATCTGCATTTGATAAATGAGTCTACTATGCTACTAATTAACTTTTTTAAAGAAAATTTAACTAATTTTTTCTTATTAAGTGCTTTGACAGAAAATCCTGATTATGAATCTTATGGAGGTCTTAATAATTTTGATATTCTTTATGATAAATTATTTACGGAAATAAAGAGTTTGAAAGTCATACAAGAATACAATGATGATTTCAAAAATTATTTTGAAAATGACGAAAAGTTAAATATAAAATTAATTAACATACATTTTGATATTGACATATCAACCAAGATTTGTGAGCTCTTAATGTTTTATTATTTTAATAGAATTTGGGGGCAGGTATGCTTTTTGATTAACCCTGTCTTGGGAATAGCTCTTTATCCTCATGAGGATATAGGGTATGGTTGTATATCTTTAAATGGAGACAAAGATTTGTTAATAGGTTTTTTGAAATTTTGTAATGAAAAAGAATATTTTATATCTTATTTTGATGAGGTTTGAACTGTATAAGGTTTTTTAAAATACATTAAAGATGGAATTAAATTTTTAACATATTTAGGGGTGAAAAAATGATTTATACAAATCACTTAATGTTAAAATATTTTAAAAAATGAGGAATCTAATAAACCTGATTGTGTGCTGTATTCTAGTTTATTTAAGATCTATTTTAGATGATGGTTTTATAATTATTGGTGACTGTATATTTTTAGATAAAGTATTACACTGAGATTTTGAAAGAAATTTGAATGGCATTGAAAGAATGAAAACAGATTTTTTAGATTTATCTAGAATTGAAAATGCCAATAATAAAATACATATTGATGATTATGTGAGTCAAGAAGTATTCGAAAAATCTTTTATATTCTTATATTTTTTTTAAAACATATTAGTATAAAGAATTCCCTAATATAAGTTGCTTTATTTCATTAAGTTTTCAAGATGACGAAATAGGAGAGTTGGCAACATTTTCATTTCATAAATATAGAAAAAATGAGATAGTTTATGATGTGGAAAATATAAACTCTTACTCTCAGCCAGTTTATTTTGAAATATTTAATTTACTGGGTGAACCCATTAACCAATAAAACTGAACAAATCAATAAAATCACAATGGTTAATGGTAAGCCCCATGTTACCGACCCTTTAACAGGAAAACTTGAAGATGCGACAAAATATAAAGTTGCGGTGGATCATATTCTACCCAAAAGTTATTTTACCAAGGATTCTGATTTTATCAAGTTACCTAAAGAGGTTCAAAATTCCATTATGAACAGCCCTGACAATTTACAACCCATGCTGCATTCTGCAAATTCGTCCAAGGGATCAAAAATTGAATTCAATAACTCAGGCTGGGAAACCTGGAGAGAGCAAAAGGTTAATAGTAACTACAGAAAATATTTAGAAAGTATTCAACGAGATGTTGATCAAAGACTAAAAGAAGCTTATAAGCAATATAATATTAAATAACTGGAGAAAGCCATGGCTATTTATACAATAGACAAACTCAACCAAGATATCTTAGACAAAGTAGTTGAATACACTGTAAATTCTGTTTCCGATATAAAACAAAAAGAGATGGAATATATTAATAAACTTGAATATGGTTATGACTACCATATCAATAAGCTAAATTTTGATTTTAAACAATCTATTAATACATTAAAGAATCACTATCCCAAAACTTATGATTATTTAATTTCCAATGATTTGTATTATCAGCTAATTATGTACTGGTATCAATTAACTGAAAATAGATTATTCTTATCATCATTCTTTGAACTCAACCAACGAATTTATTTTTTAACGGAGCCAAACAGAGATTACTACGACTGGCTGCCAAGTTATCTAAAAGATGGTTGGTTACAAGCATTTGGTGGAGTTGTATTATCTTATTCAGAAAATGACATCAATGGTACTATGCTGATAGGAGATCCATACAGTCGCTGGCGATCATTTGACATCTACCTCCCCAACTCACGCAAAAAAGCCAAACAAATCATCGAAAGCTTGGTTCAAAAAATTCCCTATGCTTTTATTGATATTGATATTGAAGAGATTGAGAAACAGCAAAAACACAGAACCAAGGGTTTTCCCAATCTAAGAGTGATGATAGATTGTCGTAAACCTTATGAAGATCCAAAAGAATATGATTTAATACTTATGTGTTACTATTATGACCATCGTATGTTTTGGGTAAAAGATGGTGATTTTATCGATGGACTGTATGAAATTATCAATCCTAAAGAAATGCTTGATGAATACTTTCTACATGTATTTTCACAAGTTGGAGAGAATTATTCTCGGTTTGATTTTAGTCCTTGGGCTAAAAAATATAAACCCTAGATAAATATCAAAACCACACCGACACCGTCTATAACATTGAAGTAGATGACTTCCACACCTACCATATTGGCGAATATGGGGTGTGATTCATCATACAAACAGTAACAGGTCTTATTTAAGGCCTGTTTGGTTGGGTGTGATTGATCTGAAAATCAATTGATGGGGTTTACATATAAATCACCTTACTTATAAACGTGCAATTGATTTATAAGCCCATTGTATCGAAACAAATCTCTAGTATACTGGTCATAATCCGCATAATCATCAGGATTTGGTTCACCTTTCGCCAACAGTTCATCATCAGATAAAAAACTGGTAATGGTGTTTTTCTCTTGCCGTTTTTTCATCTCCATTTCGATTTGCGCCTGCCTACTTAGCAACCATCCATCAGCCACTGCTTTTTTTGCAAGATTGATGGCATGAGCATCACTCAATGGCGGTCTTTTTTTCTATGTATGCTTTTCTGAAATTGAGTGCCCACCTGCGTGATTAGATTGACACTTTTGTTTTGTCTATAACGAGCAGCGTAACTAAACATTGATATGTAAGATATTAGTAGATTCTAACTTATCCATTGGGCGAAAGTCGCAACCAAATTTCTAATAAAAAAAGTATTTTTACCAAAGGTAATATGAGAATAAATAAATATTTTCATATAATTATAAAACAAATTTTTTGACTATCCTAAAACAAAATAACGAATTAAAAGATCAAAAACCTTTATAATTTAAGATTTTTCAGGTTTGGTTAATTCCATAAACCGAGCAATATCATCCAAAATCATCCACAATAACAAAAAAAGTTCTTCAAAGAAATATGCGCCATTATGTAGCACCTGAACAAAACCAACCACAATAAAAGCAGCCCTTTGGCTACTTTTTCTTTGATTTCTTATTGCTTTTATGGGTTTAGCTGATTTTTAGGTGTTTGCTGCCCACTGATAGCGTGTTTTTACCTTGCTTGTCCTTGTTTGGATGACTAAGCCTTGTTTATCAGTGGTCTTAGCACATTATAAACGGCTTTGCGGTGTCTTTGATCGGGCTTTATGCCTGTGTTTTCGGCACTGTCTAGTATCAGTGTTTGTTTTACAATTTCATGTGTTAATAGAATTTACGCACTATCTAACAACAGCATGATATGCTAAAGGAAAAACCAACACAACATTAAAAATGCGACAACTAACCCGACCCAGCACCGCCCATTGCCACATCCACATCAAAGTCATACAGTAGGGCGATCGCACCTGCGGTAAGGCGAGCGGTGTTTAATACTTTATTGTAGTCATTTAAGCCTGATTTTATCTCATCAGATTCAAATCGCTGTCTTAACTCTCCTGTAACTAACCAATCCCCAACCATCTCACCGATGATACTACCCACAGCACCTGCTTCACAGTCTTGTTTTTTAGCGGCAGCTGAAACGCAGCCTGTTAAGCCTGCAGCAAGTTTATGAGTAATATTACTCATAAAGGCTGCATCATTGATATCTAATGGTTTAACACCATAAGTATATAGACCAGCGGCAGCGGTATCGACCAGTTGATTGGTCAGATGTCTTTTTAGTGACTCCTCTAGACTTTCGCCATAGATTAAGCTATCCGTCAGAGCAAGCCCTGTACCTTGTACAAAGGCACGAGTGAATTTGTCACCTATGGTGGCGGTAGCAGAGGTATCTATTTTTAGGGTTTGACCTAAGAATTTATCCAGATTGGCAGTCACCCCGGCTGTTAGCACTGCTTTTGCCATGTTTTTGGCAGTTTGTGATTTGCCTAAGTCTTTGAGGGTTTTATTGACATCACCTTTGTTATTGACCAGAGTGGTGCCTGCTTGGGTGACCAAGGAGGTAAAGGCGGCATTTGCCATGGTCGCTGTCGCAGAACCTGCTGTGACGGATATACCCACCGAGCTTAGCGAAGCTACACCACCACCAGCCGTTGCCACCGACAAAGCAATCGCCAACATTGCCGCCCCACCAGCAGTTAAACCCTCTTCTTTATAATCCCAGTTTTCTTGGGCAAGCCTAAGGGCGGTAAAGTCCACATCATCACGATGGATGATATCTTGTAAATACTAAAATCCCAGCTCTGTGCTTAGTCGGTTTAGTACATTGACCAGATGCTCAGGATTATCTGCCTCGTGTTTTTTGATGGGCACTTGTACAGCCAGACCACCAGTGGCATTGAGAGTAGAGGCAACACCAATGAATGAGGGCAGCTTGGCATCTTCATTGACATCGCCTGACTCTAAAATGGATTGCCAAACTAGATTTTCAAATTGGCGAGATTGACTGACGATGACGGTTGTACTGATGGTGTCTAGGATGATCTTAGCATCAGCCACTGCGTTATCCCCAACACCAGCAGTGATACTTGCTCCTTGTAGACTGGCAAAGCGAGTTCCCTGTAGGTGAGTGCTGCTTCCTGACTGAATTTGGTTATAATCAGCAATCAAGCTGGTTGGCAGCTCGCTGATGATTTGTTTGCTTTCTTTAGTGCTTAATTTTTTGTATTTAATGCCGATAAAGCTAGAAGTGGTTTTAGACGCCACTTCTTTAACATCCACTTCTTAGACAGCATAAAGACCCAAAGCCTCACCAGATTTAAGCTGAATTTGACCTGCTGGCGCATTAAATTCGGTGGCATAGGCATATAGATTGTCATTCGCCTGCACTGTGATGGCGTTGGCGTTGGCGTTGGCGTTTAACTTAACTGCCTCACCATCGGCAATTTGTTCGGTGGTGGTTGTAACCGTGGTTTTTCTCTTAATTTTACCTCGTTTGCTGACTTGTGTTTCTTTGTCATAGATACTGTCTTGACCAGCTTGCAGAATGGTACTGCCAGCATCGCCTGCTTGATAAGTGCCGCCTATCAGTAAGATGTTGCTGTCTGATGCTGTCTGATGCTGGCTGTGCTGAAGGATTGCCTGTTTGGGGATTGCTAATGGCTTGGATGACAATACCATCTTTGGTTGTGATGGTGCTTGGCTGATAATTTTTATGCAGTGCATAAGCGTCATTGCCAAATTCACCACGCTCATAGACATCGTGCAAACCCTCAATACTAATCGTGATATCGATGTTTTGGACGGGTGGTATTTGTGATAATAGCTGCTTAAACTCAGTAAATTTGTTGGTATCGCCACCCAAAGCCGCTGCATAGGTACTTTCGAGTTTGGTTTTATGCTCGCTAAGTTTGTTATCATCATCAAAGGCGGCTTGATCAAACACAAGTTTATCAATGATAGCATTGATTGTTTGTATATCTGTATTACCAGTTTTCTTACCAAGTAGCAGATGAAGTAGGGCGGTGCGACTAATCTCATCAATCACTTGCCGTGTTTGACCTTGAGAGCCAAGGGCTGCCATCTGCACTTTGCCATTCTCTGATTGTAGATTTGCCATCTGAACAGCAATACCACCAGCACTGATCAGGCGAATGTCGCCATCGGTTGTGGCAAGGTTTGCTCCTGCATTTTCTACGCCTGTAAATTCGGTGTTGGCAATCTTGAGAGATTTATTAAGCTTGGTGATTTCTTGTGCCAGTTCATCAGGCTTGAATGTGATTTTCAGCTCTTGACGACGAACCAGTTCATCTTGCACACTCTTGGCAAGCTGTTTATTCAGTGCTTCTTTTTGTTCTTTGTAATCAGCAACAGGACTTTGTGCATTTTTAGCTTCCAAATCAGCAAGTTTATCAGTTGCTTGTTGTGGCTAGTTAGTATTTGTTGATAGACCGTATCGCGCTTTAGGGTATCAATTTAGTTCTTAAGTGTGCCAATCCCACCTTCAAGTAATTTAATACGGTCATCATCTTTGATACCCTGATAAAGACGATGATGCTGCTTCACAAATGGCATCACCAGAGAAAACTTTTGAGGTGAATGAAGATGATTATAAGGCTGAAAATCAGGTTTATGCGAAAAGTGGTGCAGGTACCAATGATATAATGGGATGCTATTAATATTCGCCGAGGAACGAAATACCCTTAAAAAGGGTGTTTTTTAATTCACGGTTTTTTGCGGTCTTGATTTGTAAAAATCCCCTGTTACAGCTAGTTTTAAATACCTTATTTTTGAAATATATTATTTAGAATATATTGTGCATAAGCTCTATTTTTACCATTTTTTTTGTTTATTTTTACCACTTTTGCCAAATAATTACCATTTTAGGTTTTAAATTGCCATATTTTTATTTAAAATGCCAATCTATCTTTTAAATTGCCATTTTTATTTAAATTTTGCCATTTTTCTTGTAAAATGACCATTAATTCAATTTTTTTACCATTTTTGCCAAATAATTACCATTTTTTGTTGGGATACATGGTATTCTAATAGTGTAAGGTTTTTTACATTAGTTACAAAATTTTCTTAATGTGGTATCATTTAATCGCTAGTTTTCAGCACCTCTCATAAGCTTTTTAAAGGTAATATTTCATGAAAAAAATCCCTTTAGTTTTTGCTATTGGCACGGCGGTTTTTTTCAATCGTAGGTTGTGCTTCGACACAAAATGGCATCGACCGAACTGCTAATATTGAAACATAATCACCATTTAAAATCGTCAGTCAAGAATCACAAAAAGCACTCCAAGCTCAACAAATTTTGACAAAGTCTCGCCAAGAACAAAACCAAACTATTGTGACTAACACTAAAGAAAGGTTGGTTTATAAACGCAATGATAATGGGATTTAGGTTGCACCAATACAACACTCCCAGACACCCCATAAGAGGTTATACTATCCCAAATTAGGAGTAATCTCTCATGACAAAACAGCGTAAGTAGTACAGCACCGAATTTAAACTAAAAATGGTAAAACTCATTGAAGAACAAAATCAGCGTGTTGTTGATGTTGCTAAGCAATATGATATCGGTAAATCTACTTTAGAAAACTAGCTTAAGCGTTATCATCTTGAACTTCAAGGCAAGCCATTAGCCACAGGTCATGCCCTAACACCAGAACAACGAGAGCTTGAATGTCTTTTTCAAGAAAATGCCCAGTTAAGACTTGAGCGTGATAGTTTAAAAAGGCATCCGCTCTATTGGTGCAAGACAGCTAGTTATCCCGCTAATAGAGCAATTGATGGTGCAAAACCCTAGCATCAGTAAAGCAAAGCTGTGTCAGTTATTTGGTATTTGCCGAAGTACTTATCATGCCAAGCAAAGAGTCAGACTACCAACACGCAAAGAGATTGAGCTACGCTTATGGGTAAAACAAGCCTTTGATTGCTTTAAGGGGTCGGCAGGATCTAGAAGTATTGCTGCTATGGTCAGTCGTACTCATCATATCAGACTAACACGTTATAAAGTGCGTCAATTAATGAGAGCACAAGGACTCATCAGGCGCCAAAGCATCAAGCTATCGCTATCGTATGGCTGATAAAGCACATACAGTGCATGACAACTTGCTTAAACGGCAGTTTGTACCAGCTACACCCAATCAAGTATGGGTATCGGATGTGGCATATATTCACACCAAAGCCTTAACCGTGGCGTATGCCTTAAGCCAACAGGTGTGTTATTTCATTCAGATCAAGCCTCTCTTACACCATCGCACCTTTGCTGATGCTGTTGCTAGATGTCATATGACACACAGTATGAGTACAAAAGGCAACTACTAGGATAATGCACCAACAGAACGATTGTTTCGAAGTTTTAAAACGGAATGGATGCCAAAACATGGCTATGAGAACATTCACGAAGCAAACACAGATGCGGCAAGTTATATCCTTGGCTATTACAGTCAAATCAGACCCCACAGCTTTAATAACTATCTAACTAAGCCCTGCCAAAAAGAACGACAGTTTTTTAACAAAACTCTCTTGGAGGTTATTTGAAAATAGTTGAGCGGTACATGGTGGGAGTGGGTCAATATCTCAACCATGTCACATTGAGCGGTATCTTTTAATCAATAAACCTCCCGTAAAAGTCATCTTTGCATAGCATTCACAATCCCTGCAATTAGATCGGCTCTTAGATGAAAGCGATTATATCTGTTTTTATAGGGTATGCTTAAGGTTTTAAACAATTTAGCTTAAGGTGTGTTGTTTTTGTTTGCCACTATAGCAATGTCTTTGCTTTTTTAGGACGTTCTATGGGGCATTCCGTCACATCAATGATGACATAGTCTGATGATGTCTGTTTGGTTTGTGTATGATTGGGCGTGATGTTTATTTATTAAGGCTTTCACTGTATTTTAGTACATTAATCATTTGAGCAAATAAATCTTTATTAACGCCTGTTAAACATTTAAAGAATTTGTCATCGTAGTATTATAGATTTTCATATCTCATTTTAAGACAAGGTAAAGTGGGATTGGGTGTAGTATAGTATGGTTTTTACTTTCGCAGGACATTTGATGTATTAACTTTTAAATAGCACAGTATATTGCTATATCGCTTGTATTAAATTAACAAAACTCAAGCTATTAAGTAAATTTCATAATCAAAATGCACAAAATACCCCAAAATATTATTATTTTGTATCGCTTAAAATCATTTTGTGCTAAAATTTGCCAAAACTGATTAAAATGGCAGATAAGCGACAATAATGACCATAATACCCTCCAACATCATTGCCCCAACCACAGACCCACAAGATATGCTGGGTGTACTTTGGCTGTCGTATCATTTTGACATACGCTTATGGTTAAAGCCTTATGTGATTAGTCAAATTGGCACAAGCCGTCGTACTCTCACAAAAGGGTATTATACCCAAGAAATCTATCCTGCCCGTACCCGTTTGGGCGATAATGTGGCAGCTCATCTCACCTTTTATCTAAAAAATGAAATACCTACCCTAGAATTTTTGGCCAGATTGTTTTATAAGATAGATGGCAGACTTATCCAAGATTGGGTCAATGCTGAGCCAACAGGTCGCTACGCCAGAAGGGTGGCTTTTTTGTATGAGTGGTTGACAGATGAGCGTTTAGAACCGCCGTCTGACATTGGCGGTGGCTATGTTGATGTTTTAGATGGTGATAAAGTGGTGGTGGCAAATACCCCCATTAAAGATAATCGTTGGCGAGTGAATAATAATATTGCAGGTACTAAGGACTTTGCTCCAATGGTGGCAAAGACACCAGAGTTGTTATCAGCTATTGCCTTTGATGTTAAGGAGCATTTGACCCAGCTTAGGCAGGAGTTTGGTGAGGATTTATTGGTGCGTGCTTCGGTGTGGATTACCTTGCGTGAAAGTCGTGCCAGCTTTACCATTGAGGGGGAGGGTGGTCAAGAAAGTCGTATTGAACGATTTGCCAGGGTGATAGCAGAGCAAGTCGGACAGGGTGAAATTCCTTTATCTAATGAGCGACTGGGTGTACTGCAAGAGGCAATTATTGATAAAAGTATTAGTATTAAACATTTTGGGCTTAGACAGTCACCTGTATTTGTGGGCGAGAGCAATTATCGCCACGCTAAAGAGATTGTACATTATATTGCCCCACCTTACGAAGAGGTGCCATCAAAGCTAGAAGGGCTTAATGCATTTTTTAAGGGTACAAAGGGACAATCCTCTCTGATGAGAAGTGCGGTCATTGCCTTTGGTTTTGTCTACATACACCCATTAGCAGACGGCAATGGACGCATTCATCGTTTTTTGATGAATGATGCATTAAGGCGAGATGGGCAGACAGATGATCCTGTGATTTTGCCGATTTCTAAGGCTATCATTGACAGTCCTGCTACCAAGCGCGCCTATAATGCCATCTTGGATGCCATATCCAAACCCTTGATGCAAAGTTTAGAGGATAAGTACCACTTAACCGGCAAACCAACCACTTATGCAGATGGTATCAAAAGCAATCTTGTGATACAGGCAGACAAAAACACGCAAAGTCTATGGCGATATATGGACTTGACTGCTCATACGCAGTATTTATCAGAGCTTATAAGGCAAGTTATTGGTATAGATATGGTAGAAGAGTCAGCTTATCTTAGAACCTACGATAAAACACGCCAAGGGGTTAAAGAAATTATTGAGATGAGCAATCAAGATGCTGATCGTATCATCAGAAGTATTCTTGACAATAAAGGCGTTAGAAGTAATAAACTTGTCAAAGAATACGAACTTTTGGGTGATGATGAGCTATGGGAGCGGTTGGTGGGGGTGGTTAATGGAATGCTTGATGTTTAAAAATAAAAACACCGCATCTAGTGGTTTAGGTCAAAATATGATAATGTTTACCGTAAAAATTGATTTAGGTTAGGATGCTTAATTATAAAAAATCTTCTTAGAGCGTTAACTTTGGGATTTGCCTTTAGTTCGTTTTCTATTATACTTCCAACGATACAGCAAGCTTAGGCAAGACCGTACTTTGCCACCACAACACAGGCGACGGCTAAAGCCGAGCAGCTGGGCTATAAAAAAATTAATGAGCACTCCAATGGTCAACCAGTTTATCAAGCCACTAAATCTGCCGTTGTCAGAGGCTTGCCTTATATTACACCAGATATCGATAGTCATAATGGTAGGGCATGGAAATTGGTACTTATAAAGAAAACCTAAACAGGATTGGAGGTTGATTTATGAGTGATATTATAAAATGGGAAAATAGAACTAAAACGATTAGAGATCTTATTAAAGAACTGCAAAGTTTTGAAGATCAAAATTTAATCGTTATGGTTACTAATGATGAAGGGGAAACTTTTAACTCTGTAAAACTTGTTAGCAAAGGGTTTGTCCTAAGTAAAGATGACCCTAATAAAGATGAGCAAATTTATTGTGCTTTGCACATCTAACGCCTTAACTTTTCTACCAAAAAGCCCTATTATTTAACTAAACGCAAGGGCGTTGGAATAAAGATTTGAATGAATGACAACGCCATTTATGGGATTTGATTAAGTGAGTTTTTTAGTTCTTGATGGTCTAGAGCCTCCAGTAGGCTGTTGGTATAATGGACGCTCTCACCTTGTGCATTACCCTTTCCTGTACTTGCTGATACTGTAATGCCTGCCACTACAAGAAGATCCGATAAAATCCTTTAGCCTACAATCTAACCCGAATTCTGTGCTGATCCTGCTAGCTAATTAGATTCAGCAAGGCTGATTTATTGATGTTCTTTTTGCCACTGTTTACAAAGAGGATCATCTTTAAACATAGGTGTCCCACAAGTTGGCCCCTCTGTATTTATCCAACCTTTTTTCTCCATACATAGTCTAGCATTGATATATTTAGTATAATGTTCATCATCCCCTGCAATATAGCCAGTACCAAAACTATCACCAGTAAAGCCACAAGCCAACATATCTTGTCTAATTAGCTCAAAAGAAGTGTCATGTTTCTTGTGTTTGTAAAAATATTTCCAGAAATCTGGTTGTGGTTGGTCAATTTTAGTTATACAACCAGTAACAAATATAGACATACCAATACTTAATATCAATTTATTCATTTTCTATTCCTTGATTGTTGATTTTGGTTTATAAACAGACTCCCATTTCATTGGCTGTTTATTTTCAAGCAAGCCTTTGTCGGCACATTCTAAAGTCCCCACACCATAACAATTATGAGCCGTTGTATCTTTGCCTAACACAGCTCTGCCAGCTTCTTTAACAATCTGCCACTTGCTTTCATTTTTTACAGTACCACCTGTGCTAGAGTTCATACCAACCAAACCACTAACGGGGTCGGCTTTATTTTTGTCTAAGATACTTTTGGCAGGCTTCGGTATTTGTGAAGAATTTCACGCTACAAATACCTTCTTTACCACTCGGACCTCTATAGCCTTTTTGTTCCAAACAAAGGACTGATTGTGTATAAGCATTTTTATCATTAACTAAGTAAAAACTTCCATCAATTACATCAGGAAAGCCACAAGCTCTCATATCATTTTTTATTATTTCACCATTAGTATTAGAGCGATGATACATTTTATAGCCTGACGGTGGTGGTTGAAAAGCCGTACTACAAGCTGTAAATAGGAAAAAAACATTTGTCAATAGCAGAAGTAGCTTTTCATGGCTTTCCTCCTGTTGAAATGAACATGGTCATCTTTGCCATCAAATCCAACCAAAGTGCTTTCAAATTCAAAACAAACCTACTCAAAGATGATTTAATGTATAATTAAGATAATAAAATCATACCAAAACCCATGAAAACACTCAAGTTACGCATTTACGATAAACACAAAAACCAACTTAAAAAATTAGCAAGTTCGGTGAATTTCGTATGGAATTATGTTAATGAGTTAAGTTATAAATATCTACAAAGAACTGGTAAATTTCTTAGTGCCTATGATTTAAACGACTACAATTTACAAGCAAACTGGTCAAACAAAATGCGTTAATCGTCATAGGCAAATTAAATTCAACATCATTTACTTCAACCAAACTTGCAAAAAGTGTTTACGATGCAGGTTGGTATGAACTCAAAAGACAACTGGACTATAAATGCAAGCATACAGGTTGTCTGTATGAAGAAGTGGATGAACATTTTACAACCCAAACCTGCTCGTGTTGTTTGAGTGTATCAAATAACAGTCCCAAAGGTAGAGCAGGTTTGGCAATAAGAGAATGGGCTTGTGGTGCTTGTAATACCACGCATGATAGAGATGTCAATGCAGCCAAGAACATTCTTTGTATCGGACGTGATACGCTCAATCATATTGAGAAGTCGGATATTGTGCCATTGGATTTACGCAAATTTGACAAACAAAGACTGGAAAAAATCATTGATTTTTTGTTATCATTAGATGAAAAACAACAAAACAAAATCCTTATCATTCAAGGAGACAATGATGATTATGATAAGTAAAGGCAATGGTTTTGGCACAAAAAGTTTTGCCAATCAAGTGTTAGCCAGCATCCGCCCAAGTCTGATTGAACGATTTGGCAAAGACAGTGAAATCATGCAAGATTTTGATAATGAAGAGAGATTTTTTGGCTTCATCGCCTTACAAGATTTGTCCAAAGATGATTTTAATTTTGTTGCACAGCAAATCATCAATGCCAGTCTTGATGAAAAACCTAAAATTGGGCTGATTGGTGCATTTGCTGGCTTGTTTGTTGGTATGATTTTTGCTGTATTGATTGGCTCAATAATTTAGCCGTCTCAATCTCAAATCTTTTCAAAAATATCCCCAAGTCCAAGCTTGGGGGGCTGTCCGAATTCGGACACTTTATAGCAAATTGATAATATCAATAAATACTTGATGATAATCTACAGCGGTGGCAGTGGCATCAACTCTAAGTCTTTTTGCCAGTGCAAATTTGCTTTTAGCAGCCTTGGCTTTGTCGGCATCTAGTCTACTGATGTATGCTTGCTGTACAGCTGCCTGACTATCATCATCCAGCGCATCATACTTCATCACAGCATCATACCAGCCCATTTTAGCCAGCGCTTGTTGGCGTTCAAACTCGGCTTTTTCAGTAGCTCGTTTTTCCGCTTCTTCACGCTCTTGCTGTTTGACCAGCTCATATTGCTTGAGTGTTTGACGCTGTTTGTGAGCCGCTTGCATTGCTTTGACTTCATCATCATCATACCACGCTGAAGGCTTAAAGCCCAATTCCTGCAACTGCCCTACATAGCGTTCTTGGCGGCAAACATCCGCCAAGCGTTCAACCACTTTCTCAGCGTTGTCGCCAGTGGCAGTAGCAATTTTGTCGGCGAACATTGACAGCTGCTTTGTTGTCATCTTAAAGTTTGACCAATTAATAATTTTATCTTTATCTTCAACCTTTTTCGATACAACCGCTTCAGTATTCTTAAAGATGAAGTCAAGGCTGACTACCTGTCTTTTTTCACTGACTTTTTTGTACTCGATACGATATGGTGTATGCTGGTGAATATCTTTGATGGCTTTATCCAGCACATAGCGTTTGAAGTCAGAAAAAATAGGGTAAGTATTCACACAGTCGAATTTGTTGCGTAAAAACTCAATCGTATAGTTCACTGTACGCAAATAAGGGTCAATAATTTGACCTTTTTCGTCTTTAAATACATTGTCTGAATGGTCAGCGACAACCATTTGTTGCAAAAGGATGATGCCATACGCACCAAGCTTAAAAATCCATTCTTTTTTGTGTTTAGTGAAGGTGTTGTGCTTGTCAAAGATGCACAGCATTTCGATAACATCATCAATGAGCAGCAGCTCTACCTTGCCTTCACCGTGGCGATAGGTGGCTTTACCAACCCAACTCATACCCACTTCATCCACTCGCTTACCTTTTTTGGTGATTTGCGCTTGCTTAGCGTTGGCTTCAAAATCCCAAAAGTAAAACACTTTGCCATGTAGTGACTTTGACACGCTTTCAAGCGTTTCATACTGTCTTTTTTGGGGTATTTCAAACATCGTGCCAAACTCTTCAGCGGTGATGATAAATGTTTTTTGAGTTGGATTCAGCTCTACAGCACCACGCACCACGGTCGCCAGCATAAGCACCAAGCGTCTTTCATTTAAGTTCAGATGACTGATAGCATGCAGCATACGGTTTTGCATGACAACATAGTCATCATTATAAATCTGCCCCCATTGGTTCTTAGATGGATGAATGGCTTTTTTGTCAGCGTTATCTTGTAGGCTGGCTTGTACCAGCTCATTGAGTTGGTCATGTGGGATATGCTCAATAATATTAGCAAAAATCCCCATCAAATTTTGGGTTTTTACATCCAAATTACTCATAATTTGCCCCAAATTGGCATCAATTTATGGACATATAATAGCACCACAAAACATGGAAAGCAAAAATAATTTTTCCATGTTTCATCCCATTTTACCCCAAATCTTTCCATGTTTCATCAAATTGCTATATTTGTACAAATTTTAAGCAATTTTCACTATTTTTAAGCATTATTACATATATATACTAATATATTTATTTATATTTTTTAGACCACAATTTATTCCATGTTTCAAAATTTCTACCCCAAATCTTTCCATGTTTCACAGCATTTTACCCCAAATCTTTCCATGTTTCACAGCATTTTACCCCAAATCTTTCCATGTTTGACCACAAATCCTTCCATGTTTCGTTCTGCAAGTTATTGATTTTAATAATAAAAATTATCCCTAAAATATAAAAATATTCTATAAAATATTCTAAGAAAGTAATTTCTTGTTTTTTTTATTTTGAATTTATAAATGATTTGTTTGTAAAAAAACATCTTCATCTAACTTCAAACCAACCTAATTTGCATAAAAACCAAATTTATTACAAAACAAGATTTTTATGATACTGTTTGGGTGATAATAAATTATCGCTGTAAATCGCTCTATTTTGTGTTTTAAGCGTGTTTTTGGGGATGGGTGGTACCTTTGTACCATTTTTGCTTTTCTGTGTCTCTAAGGGGCTTTTATATGCTTTCTCGTACGTTTCTTGTTTTTTTTATTTTGAATTTATAAATGATTTGTTTGTAAAAAAACATCTTCATCTAACTTCAAACCAACCTAATTTGCATAAAAACCAAATTTATTACAAAACAAGATTTTGTAATGAGCTGATTACTTGGTTATAATCTATTCATCAACCAAAACCAAATCACAAAAAACTGCAGTTGTCAGTGTGCGTATATCATTGCATATCCACCATCGCTATCAAGTGTTGGCACGAGTCACCAATCACAGCATGAGCCATTACATCAACACTGCGTTGGAAGCATCCATTGGCGAACTGGAAAAAATATTTTTACAACATGACATCAAAGCCAATAAGTAACTTTACAGTAAAATTTGAAAAATTTGTGTTAAATTCTAACATAAGCACGATTTCAATAGCAACAAAAACCCCCCTAAAGATGGCGAACTTTAGGGGGTTGGCGTTAAGACCATGCGGACCAATAAGGTCCTTTTTTATCTGCTTTGAGCCAGTAACAGGTGTGATTTTTAATATCATACTCTTTTGATATGGTATCAAACACAAACTCAGAATCCCAAACCTTTAAACCAGAGGTGTTATTAATGCACAATCGGTTACTGTTTTTACCATAAGAAAGTTTAGGTGGGTTCGCTGAGCCTACCGATTGCCCAATAGCGGGTAGTACAGACACTTTTTTTGATGACTTATGGATTGCAAACCAGACTGTTTCAGTCCTGTTAGCATTAGGGTAAGTGTGTTGGTGCAGGACATAGTTTTTATTGAAATTAACTGGTTTGGCAAAAGCTTGGTTTAATAATTTGCCAGCGCTTTTGGTATTACAAAATTTGATACTGTGCGGATCTTTGGCAACCCCACTAGGTTCGGCGGCATGCTCTTCGGTGGCGTAGCAACGATCCACCCAAAAATTGCCAGCTTTCTTGAAAGTTGGGCGCATAAAATCATCTTCAATACTAGGAATGGCTTCATAAGCAGGATCAAACACGGGCTTATAATCCGCCAGTGCATTGCTTGAAACTGCCAAACCTGCCATTAAGGATACGACCAATATCTTTTTCATTGTTAATCTCCCTAAATCATGATTTAATCAAGATTATTGTAGCAGACCCAAATCAAAATAAGCAAAAATTAATTAAAACTTAAGTTTGCCAGTGTGTGACATGCTGCCTCATTAGCATGCCAAGCTCAGTGCCATACTGCCTTACGTAAGACTTAAGGTTAAAGAATCTGACCTTGTGCAACCTAATATGAGGTTTTTGCAGCTGGTGCCGCCGCCATCGGCGCTGTCGTTGGTGAGATATGGGGTGATTATCAAGTAGATGACCCAAACACCCTAACCCAAGATGAAAAAGACAAACTCATCAATCAAGCCAAAATGATCACAGGCATCACCGCTGCTTATGCTGGTGAAGATGTCAATGTGGCTGCTGGTGTGGCAGCGGAGGCGGTTCAAAATAATGCTTTAGTAAAATCTGATGACATAAAAAACTTTTATCTGCATTATAATACATTTTGCTCCTCTAGATCTTCAGCAGCTTGCGATGCAATCATACATCAATGGAAATATGTCAGCTATGAACATGCTGGCATGACTTCTCAGGAAATAACAGCATGGGAAAATAGCGTTACACAAATTATTGAGCATTATAATCGTCAGTGTAAAGATAATACCTGTCGTAATCATTTGAGATCTCAAAAATATCGATATATGATTGAACATGCGGGTACTCCTGAGTATTTGTATCAATTGGAAAGCTCGCTTATTACTTATATTCATGGACCAATGGCTGCTATAACTGCTGCAGGCCATCAAATTTCAGGTTCTGTTGTAGAAGCTTATAATGCGGTTTCGAGACGGTCGGTTAGAGGTGGTAGTCGAACGCAAGTAAATAATTCAGCGAAAGCTCAAAAGCCGTTAAGTAATACTAGCAGTAATTATCAGCAAACCAACAAGAAAGCAGTTGAGGACTTACGACAGGGGGTATTCCCTGGGAAGGGTGAGATTGGCCAACCCAGAGAAATGCAAAAAAGTACAGATCCGAATAAAGCAGCAGATGATTTTGCCCAACAGTTTTTAGGAAGAAAGCCTACCGCTGATGATTATAAACAGGGTGCTACGATGAATAATAATAATTGCCAAGGGTGTTGGAGGGCGCAAACTCCCGATGGTACCTGGGTGATATATAGACCTGCTGGCAAAGCAGGCAAAGACACTTTACCAACTACGGCAACGGTAGAAGTGAACTCGAAAAATATCAAGGTTGCAAACAAGAATGCACAACTAAAACTCAAATTCCCCAAGGAATAATTTATGAAAATGAGCATTGAAAATGTAAAGCGATTGCAATGGTTTTTAAATGTATTGACTAGTAATGCGATGGAAGTGGTCTATTTAGGTGGTGGATATCATCCAAATTCTTGGCAGTTTGCAGTAGAGGCTGCTTATCGTCTTAAATACTGTAATTTGATTGATTTTAGTTTTGATGTTTTAACCAAGGATGAATCACTGCCTGATAACACCTTTGATGGTTTAGATGATTTTTGCTATCACTTGTCTGTTACTGACCCAGACGATTGGTATCAAACTGCATGGATGAAGACAAAAACGCATCTAACCTCTCAAGGTCGCTCGCTGATTGAGTGTTATTTTAAGGATTTTGATACCGAGGAAATCAATGTTCCATTTATTGAGCGTTTGGAGTATATTTTTGCAGAATATCAAGTGCCTTGGGATGAGGAAAATCCGAGGTTTCCGGTTGATGTATCAAAACTTCAGCAATCCAGCAAAAAGAACACATCATCAATGAGTATTTACAGTGCAAGGTCAATACAATGGTTTTTATTGGTATTAACTAGCGATAGTATGGGAACAGTCTATTTAACTAGTGGATATCATCCAAATGCTTGGCAATTTGCAGTAGAGGCTGCTTATCGTCTTAAATACTGTAATTTGATTGATTTTAGTTTTGATGTTTTAACCAAGGATGAATCACTGCCTGATAACACCTTTGATGGTTTAGATGATTTTTGCTATCACTTGTCTGTTACTGACCCAGACGATTGGTATCAAACTGCATGGATGAAGACAAAAACGCATCTAACCTCTCAAGGTCGCTCGCTGATTGAGTGTTATTTTAAGGATTTTGATACCGAGGAAATCAATGTTCCATTTATTGAGCGTTTGGAGTATATTTTTGCAGAATATCAAGTGCCTTGGGATGAGGAAAATCCGAGGTTTCCGGTTGATGTATCAAAACTTCAGCAATCCAGCAAAAAGAACACATCATCAGCCGACCAAGACTGATTGTGGGTATCGCCATTTTTTTATGGCTAGATTAAACGAATGCGGAACCTAATATTTTCATATAAACTATTGAATCTGCTGGGTATCGCAAGCAAAGTTCAACAACCTCCCATAAACTTGCCGCAGGTTTAACAGGCTGTCTATCTGCCAAAGCGGCAGGAAATGATTGTGATGCCGCCGCCATCGGCACTGTCGTTGGTGAGATGTGGGGTGATTATCAAGTAGATGACCCAAACACCCTAACCCAAGATGAAAAAAACAAACTCATAAGCCAAGCCAAACTGATTGCAGGCATCACCGCTGCCTATGCTGGTGAAGATTTCAATGTGGCTGCTAATGTGGCAGCGGAGGCGGTGAGGTGGAATCATCTTTCAAGAGGTATTCTTGGGCTTGGCTCAGATGAAGATAAAGAGTTTGTAGAAGAATATATCAAATACTGCGGCTCAGGCCCAACCACTAGCTGTAGCACCATCATGCAAAAATGGAAACAGGTTAGCTATAAAAAGAATGCTGGTCTAAATGATGTGCAGATTCAAGATTGGGAATCAAGTGTTAATCAAATATACAAATATTATATAGGATATTGCAAAAATACCGATGCATCTTGTAATGCTATATTAAGAATGGCCAAAGACTATTACATGGTTTCTTATGGTGGCATGAAGGAGATGCTAATCCAAATGGAATTAAGCATGTACACCTACCTTAATGGCGGTGTAGCAGCAATCAAAAACCAAACAATTCCATATATTGCTGAAGGTGTAAATGGTGTTGTAAATTTAGGAAAGCCTAGAACAAATGGCGGAGCTCAAGTTCAGAGGGCTGCAAATGACGCTGCTCGAAAAAGACGAGAGTCCTATATTCGTTATAGCCCAAATTGGTCTTCGGGAAGCTTCAAGGCTTCTTATAGAAAATTAACACCTAACGCAAAAGGAAAAGTGAGTGATGATAGGGTAAAAACCAGATATACCAGCTCCGATGGTAGATACACCATAATCAAAGATAATGAAAATAACTATTATCGGATATATGATAATAACAGAGGTCAGTATCTTGATAGCAATGGCAATGTTGTCTCAACTGGACATTTACAAGGCAAAGATGCCAAAGATTATGTTCAGCACAAAACCCATATTAGGAATTTAGATAATGAGTAATACCAGATTATATCCAGTATTTTGTCTTGAGAGAAATATAGAAATTAATGATCTTCCTAAAATGATTGACTGGGCGTATGCAAATGCAGGTAGTCAAACTGTTGTTATTCTAAATGAGGAGGAGGTTCGGTATTATCAAAGCACGGGGCTGTGGGGGATAATATCGGAAGAAACAGATAATTGGCTGTTTGGGTTACATGAGGATGACTGGATTTTTGATTTCGATATCATGCAAAACATTATTAATGCCATCAATAGCAAGTATATTAAGATAGACCAGACGGTTAGCAAAATATTATTCATATTGGATTATGCTATTGCAAATCAAAAATCAGTGGTGTTTTATTTGTGATGAAGCATGGTAGATACCATCTCTCCCACCCCAAGCCCATGTAGGCTGGGCTCAGTGAAACGAAAACCTAACAAATATTTGTTAAAAATCATCATGTTGGGTTACACTGTCGCTAACCCAACCTAAGAGCTCAAAACATCTTCAAAGACATCATCCATGACATCGATGGTGATACACTAGCACGCAACATCGCTCATAAACTTGCCGCTGGTATGACAGGCTGCCTATGCTGGAGAAGATGTCAATGTGGCTGCTGGTGTGGCAGCGGAGGCGGTGAGGTGGAATGGTACTGGCAAGCATCCACAGCAACATAGAAAGCCTGACACTGTCACAGTTGGTGATATAATATCAGCAAACAAACAATATATCCTAATTGGAACAAGTTTTATTCCTGTTGTCGGTGATATCCAAGGATTTGTTGAGGCCAAAACTGCAGGTGATCATGTTTTTGCAACCATAGGTCTTATACCTGGTTTGGGGGATGTAGCTCAAAAAGCTCATAAAGCAAAAAAAGCTTATAATACTGCCAAATCCGCCAATGATGTGAAGGGCATGAAAAGTGCCATTCAAGAGAGTGTAGATGTTTTAAAGGCAGAAGGAAGAGCTGAAGTAGTTTCTGGTAGATCTGTTGCTAGTAGAATTAATATTGCTAATGGATGTACCGCTTATACACCTTTAAGAAGCAATAGTCATCCTGTCTCAGTAGGTTTTGATCATGTTCTTGAGGGTTATTTTAATAGCCCTTTGGCAAATAATAGGTCTGTATTTGGCATAACACCTGATGAGCTAAAGAGGATTTTATCTGACAAACATACAATTTCAAGTCCTGTTAGGTGGTTAGATGGAGGTTAATTTGAAAGAGTGGTTAATACTGGTCGGATTGTGGGTAAAGCCAGTCTTAATCAGGGGGGAGGTGATACGACATACATCAAAATTTTAACAGATGTAAAAGGAAATCTTATTACCGTATATCCTATAAAGGGTGGTACACAATGAAAAAATATCAAACTTATAAATTGGTAAAAAGATCACTAATTAATAATTTTATACAGTGTATAGAGAGGTTAATTCAGAATAATGCCTGTAATCAAATTATTGCCGATGAGTTATTGAAATGGATTAATGATAATGAAGTTGAGTTAGTGGGCACTATTTTTGATAAAGTTTATGGTATTTTACAATATAAAGATTTAAATGTTTTGAATTACCCTATTTCTTATGCTAATCATATGGATATTGTACGCAGTCTAGAAAATTGCATAAAATTTAGAGCAAACACAGAAACATTAGCAATGATACTTAGGGATTGCTTGGAGGGTTTATTCTTTTTAGAGACAAACTTTATTTGTGCCAATTGCAAAACGAGTGGCTTAATAGTAGTTAAGGAAAAAGATCTTCTGTATGAATGTAGATCTTGCTCTTTTTTGCAAGATTTGAATGGAGATAAATATACGCCCAGTGAGGTATTAACCATACCCACAATTTCAGATTTAAAACAAATTGGTCAATTGATAAAATGAGTCCAAATAGCCATAAGGAGTAGTACAGTCTTACCCTAGATGGTGCTAATTTAAATACCAAGCACCTAACTGGTACTGTTGGCAGTGATTTGATTGTTAAAAGCCGTCAAGACACTTATCAATACACTCATGATCAAAAACAAGCAGGATTTAGTGCCGATGCTGGCTTTGATGGCAAACCCCAAAGCTTTAGTATCAATGGTGGCAAAACGGATGTAGATGACCCAAACACCCTAACCCAAGCACAAAAAGACAAACTCATCAATCAAGCCAAACTGATTGCAGGCATCACCGCTGCCTATGCTGGAGAAGATGTCAATGTGGCTGCGGATATGGCGGCGGAGGCGGTAAGGTGGAATAGCTTAAGAGCTGTTGTAAGCTCTTTAAAAATCGGTAATAAGCTAAGAAATATATACAAGAAAAATAATCGCTTAACATGGGCGGATGCTCGACAAGCAGTAAAAGAGGAAGGCATTGATATTGCAGATAATATCCTAACATTGGCAGATGGTCAATTAACACTTGACGATGCCAAGGCATTCTTGGATTTACTGGCTGGAACTGAATTTAATAATGCCAACAAGGGAGATGCTGCAAGAAAAATCGAACAGATAGCACGCAAATATCAGCCTTTTAAGAATTACAAACGCAAATTAGTTGTAGGTGATAGAATTGATTTAGCAAACTTCACTAAAAGAAGCAGCAATAGTGGGGCTAGAGCGGACTATATAGATCCTAATACACAATGGAAAATATCGCCAGATAGGGGAAATTCTCCCCATGCAGGCAGTGCATGGAAATTAATAAATTCCAAAGGTAGAAGAGTGGGGACAATTTCTAAAGATGGTATATTTTTGTAAGATTAAATGATGATTTATTTTGATTTTAACAATGAAAAGATTTTGGATAGTTTGAAAGCAACTTTAACTAGAGATAACTTAGGTGATTTGTATATAGATTTACAAAAAACACCACCTAAAAATATCAAAACATATTTTTCAATTTCATACTTTGATCATATTTTAAGCGAGGAAGAATATATAAATGAAAAGTTTGTATGCTATTCAAACATCACGAAATCATCTAGTGATAACCTAATAGCAGAAATGAACAAAGTTATGAATAATTTTCTGCGTTTATATGATTTTTTATTTGATTTAAATGATGATTTTGTATATATAGACAATAATTCATCAATTATTAAAACAAAAAATAAAGATTTATATGTAAGAAATGTCATTAATGGTTTAAAAGAACGACCTTTGTGTACTTTGGTTTTTTCAAATCTGAAATTAATGGTTGAAATTGGATACGACTTAACGCATCATTTTTATTTTGTTGAGAATACTCATTTTGAAAAAATAAAGGAAATGGTATTATTAAATAAATTATTTATAATATGATTTATGTTGCAATGCAGACACCATTGGTGCCATTCATAAACTTGCCGCAGGTTTAACAGGCTGTCTATCAGCACAAGCCACTGATAACGCCTGTGAATCAGGGGCCATTGGTGCAGTAGTCGGTGAGATGTGGGATGATTATCAAGTAGATGACCCAAACACCCTAACCCAAGCACAAAAAGATAAACTCATCAATCAAGCCAAACTGATTGCAGGCATCACCGCTGCCTATGCTGGAGAAGATGTCAATGTGGCAGCGGAGGCGGTTCAAAATAATGCTTTTGCAGAGATGTATCCCAATGAATGGGATGAAATCGTAAATAATACTGACGGCTCTTATGGTCTTGAGTTGCATGAAGCCATCAGTCGTAACAAGCAGTACATCTTAATCGGTACTAGCTTTATTCCTATTGTCGGTGACATACAAAGCTTTGTAGAGGCTCAAACTGCTGGCGATTATGTCTTTGCTGTCATAGGTATCATACCTTTAGGTGGAGATGCACTGCAAAAGGCCAATCAAGCCAAAAAAGCCTATGAAAATGCCAAAGCAGCACAAAACACCGCTGGCATGAAAAACGCTACACAAGAAGGTGTTACTGTCTTAAAACAAAATCAAGGCAAGGCAGGCACCCCTGTCGTCAGCCAACCAGTCTCAGGTATTCAAGCACAAATACAGATACGAAGTGGTCAAGCAAATATAGCTGGCTACACTATAGATAAAAATGGTAGGTTGCACAATAACCGTGGACAGTTTACTTCTGACCCAGACAATCCTAGGGTATCAACCAATCTAATCCGCCCAAACTTAAGAGCTGAATTAAGAAGGCAAGTTGATGCTAATTACATTAGACTACCAAACGGCAATTATCAACATAAGGATACTAGGGAGATTGTTATATCCCCCACCCAGTACGGCCATACCTATGGACGTGAACACAGACGGCTTGTTCTGGCAGCTGAGCAAACAGGTCTGACCCAAACTCAATTTAATGACTTTATTAATTCTC